>ENA-ORXI01000025-ORXI01000025.1-sediment-metagenome-genome-assembly--contig:-NODE-25-length-94423-cov-13.881373_pt1 | contig 94423 bp, 79 predicted proteins | sample MGYA00237861_ERZ511468 | MGnify/ENA primary metagenome ERZ511468 (study PRJEB26299, sample SAMN06266213) | sediment metagenome | isolation source: Hudson Canyon methane seep mesocosm | place: USA:Hudson...
CTATTGATAATATATGCGGAGCATCTACTTTATCTTCACAAAATGCCTTAAATATATTGCGGATTTTACAAGAGTCAATAACTAATGTTCTTAAACATAGCAAAGCGACTTCAGTAAAAATAACCGCATACAAAATGTTAATTGATTCCAAGGCCTATATAAATATTTCAATATGTGACAATGGCTTTAACCTAAACACCGAATTTGATTATGGCTACGGTATAAAAAACATGCAAAAGCGCGCTAAAGAATTAGGTGGATTTTTAGATATTAAAGTAACAAAAAAAGGGACAAATGTTTCTTTAAAGCACCCTTTTTAACTCATCATTAAGTTTCAATATAAAAAGTGAAATGCAAAAAAAACCAACAATTTTAATCGTTGAAGATTCTGAACCAACTCGACTATATCTTGAAGATGCTATTGTTCGAGCTGATCAATTTAAAGTTGTGGCAGCCGTTTCTAGCTATACCGCAGCTGCTGATATTTTACGAAACTCAACGCCTGATATATTAATGACTGATTTAGATTTACCAGATGGCAATGGAATTAATTTAATAAAAATGCTTCACTTACCTGAAGTACCTTCCTTTTTAGCAATTGTTATCTCAATATTTGAAGATGCTCCCCACGTTCTTGATGCGCTTAAAGCAGGGGCATCTGGTTATTTATTAAAAGATGATAATTATATAAGTATTAATAATGCCATTAGCCAAATGCTAAAAGGCGGAGCGCCTATCAGTCCTAGCATCGCTTGCCATTTATTACTCTCAGAAATTTCATCTAGCTGGGCTTCACTGGGCAGTATTGGTGAAGTTTATGGATTTTTCATGTTTTTAGCCTTGAACCTTTATGTAGTAATAAAAGGTGCCGACTCTATTAAACAATTAGAAAACTGGTCAGCACCCATTTTATTAACGGTTGGCATTGGTTTAATGCTGTGGGCTTTCCCACAAATCAATCTAACAGAAATAATCTCGACGAAAGCTAATAGACCTGAAAGTGACAGTGCTGCTCCTTATTTAATGGCAGGTATAACCGCCATGGTTGGCTTTTGGGCAACATTAAGTTTGAACATCCCTGACTTTAGTCGCTTTGTTAAATCACAAAAAGATCAAATAACGGGTCAAATATTAGGCTTACCCTTAACGATGTTTTTCTTTGCTGCTTTAGGCGTTGTGCTAACAGCTGCATCAAGTACTTTAGTTGGTGAGACAATTTCTGATCCAATCAATCTAATTGGAAAAATAGACAACCCCTTGATGGTAGTTATTGCCATGGTGCTGATAATTATTGCAACCCTTTCAACCAATAGCGCGGCAAATATTGTTTCTCCAACGAATGATTTTCAAAATGTCGCGCCAAAGTTTATCAATGAAAAACGCGGTGTATTGTTAACGGGCTTAATTGGTGTATTAATGATGAGCTGGGAGTTATTAAAAAAGATGCACTGGATAGAATCTGACGTTAGTGTTGAAGCGTTATATTCAAATTGGCTATTAGGCTATTCAAGTCTACTAGGACCCATCGCCGGCATTATGATTGTTGATTATTTTGTTATCAATAAACAACAATTAGACTTGGTTTCCTTATATAAACAGGGAGGAGTTTATCCAAATGTTAACGTGCAAGGGCTCATCGCTTTTTTGATTCCGGTAGCGTTAACGATATTCTCATTGAGCACAGGAAAATTACACTGGTTCTATAATTATGGCTGGTTTACCGGCTCATTATTTGGCGCATTTATTTATTATATTTTAAAGTTTAAGAAGGTTAACTCATGAAAGATTTAAGGATAAACAAAGACCGTCTTTGGAACAGCTTAATGGAAATGGCAAAGATTGGCGCAACTAAAAAAGGCGGCTGCAAACGATTAGCTGCAACAGCATTAGACGGTCAAGCTCGCGATTTATTTGTTCAATGGTGTAAAGCAGAAGGCTGTACCATTACGGTAGATAAAATGGGCAATATTTTTGCTCGCCGTGAAGGTAAGAATTCAGATTTACCTGCGGTTGTTACTGGTAGTCATTTAGATACCCAGCCAACGGGAGGTAAATTTGATGGCGTCTTTGGTGTGCTTGCTGGTCTTGAGGTTTTGAGAACCCTCGCTGAAAATAATATTGAAACAAATGCTCCTTTTGAATTTACCGTTTGGACCAATGAAGAAGGCTCACGTTTTCAACCTGCCATGCAGGGCTCAGGTGTATATGTTGGCCGCTTTGACCTTGAAGCTGAACTAGCAAAAACTGATACTGATGGCTTGGTGCTCAAAGACGAGCTAGAAAAAATTGGTTATTTAGGTGACGAAGAACCGGGTAGCCGTAATATCGGTGCATTTTTTGAAACTCATATCGAGCAAGGCCCGATATTAGAAGATGAAGATAAAATGATTGGTGTGGTACGTTTAGGTCAAGGTATACGTTGGTACGATATCAGCGTAACTGGACGAGAGTCTCATGCGGGTTCAACCCCTATGCATTTACGCTATGACGCCATGTTAGTGGCAAGTAAAATTGTTTGTGAAATTAATAATATTGCCCATAGCAATCCACCTAATGGTTTAGGTACTGTTGGTTTTATGGAGGTTTACCCAAATTCGCGAAATACCATTCCAGGTAGTGTGAAATTTAGTGCCGACTTACGCAACCCTGATCCAATAGTATTAGCTAAGATGGATGACCAGTTACAAGGGTATTGTAAAAACTTAGCTCAAGAGAGCAACTTAGAAATTGATGTAGACCACTTCTGGTATTTTGAGCCGGTAGAATTTAATGCATCTGATAATGTAAAAATAGCTGCAGAAAAATGTGGTTATAGTCATATGGATATTTTTGCTGGTGCTGGACATGATGCCTGCTACATGGCCGATATAGTGCCTTCTGGTATGGTATTTACCCCTTGTAAAGACGGTATTAGCCATGCAGAAATTGAAGACACCACCGCAGAGCAATGTGAAGCTGGCTGTAATGTATTAATGCACGCTATGCTCGAAGCTTCTGATAATATGAAAGCTAAAGCTTAGAGGTTGTTTAGCTAAATTGAAGTTATGACAAAATGCCAATATAGCGAAATAAGCAGGAAAAAATACATTCCTGCTTATCTTCAATATTAACTAAAAAATATATAAAAACTAACTAAAATTGAGCTACGAAAGTGGCACCGATTGAATTTGTGTCTTCAGCCCAGCGACTAGTGTGGTAGTAAATGCCTAATGAATAATTCTTATTGAAAAAGTGATTGGCACTTAAACCATACGAATCATCATTACCATAATTTGCTGAAATTGAGGTGGCTTGATTAAAGTAATAGCCAATATTCGCTACCCAAACATCATCCACCTTTATATTACTAGATCCAATTTTAATGTTATTAATAACATAACTGCCGCCCAATGTTAGAAAGCTTTCTGATGATAGTGCCATAAAATATTTAGCGGATAGGTGGTGGAAATCAAAATCTTCGTTGCTATTATAACCAAAACCAACATAGTCTAATTGGTTAAGTTGCCAATTGTAATTTACATCAAAGGTATAAGTAGTATCGCCATCTTCAGGTATAAAAGCATTAACTTTAACCAACAAGTCATCGGATAAAAGATAACCAAGGGTCGCTCGATAGTATTCGGGCTGACCATCACAAAACGTAACACAGTTATTAGTTTCCCAATTAAGCCTAGAATAGCTAGCGCCCACTAAAAAATCATCAACAAACCATTCTCCACCAATAGTATAGTTATCACTTTCTGACTTCGAATTATTTATTTGATAAGGTGAAGGAAAGTTAGTTTCAAGGTTACTTTTAGTGTAACTAATAGCAACGGAGCTAATGGTATTAATATAATCAAACTCATTAAAAGGCCCTAACGATGACCTTTTATCAAAATAATATTGAGTTGCTAATGAAATGCTATCAGTATTCGTTAAGTTGTCGCCATATTCACTTTCAGAATAGTTAATAGTAGAAAATGATTGGTAGGTTTCGGCCTTTATAGAGCTAGTAGATAAAATTGCAGGTAGTAAAAATGCTAGGTTAATTAACCTCATACATGACATCCTTGTAGTATATATTACGAAGGACGATATCAAACGCTCAGTGACAAAGCAAGACAATGGCTTACTTATAATATAGGGGGCCATATTATAATGTAAGGTAAATTAAATGCCCTAATGATTACTTTCTTGAGCCTGTTTATCATGGAGTTCATGACGAATTTGAGCTAAATCATTTTTTAACCAACTTACTAGTGTTGTTGAACTCATTGGTTTGGCAAAATAGTAACCTTGCACCAAATCTACACCTAGATTCAGTATCTGTTGAAAGTCTTCAAAACTCTCAACACCTTCTGCTACAGTATTTAATCCTAATTCTTTGGCTAGATTAACTGTGCTTTTTAATATCGCCAATTGTTGTGGTCTGGTGGCGACGTTATCAACTAATACTCGATCAAGTTTTAGCTCTGTTGCGGGTACTCTTGAGAGCTGTTGGGCATTGGCAAAGCCGGTGCCGTAGTCATCTATTGCTAGTTTAAAGCCTTTCAACCTTAACTTGGCTAAGGTTTCAATTGCCGAAGATATTTCACCACAAATGGCATTTTCGGTCACCTCTAAGACAATTTCTTTCGGCTCAATATTATGAAGTTCAACTTGGCTGGCTATTTTATCAGCCAGATCTTCATCAGCAAGAGATAAAGGAGATAAGTTAAAGGCGATGTGAAAGTTAATACCGTGATCGCGCCATTGTACTTTTTGTTTTAGCGCGATTTCAAACAGATAATGTGTTAATTCAGAGATGATGCCAAACTGTTCAGCCGCAGTAATAAACTCAACTGGTGATACAAACCCGAGTGTTGGGTGCTGCCAACGAGCCAGTGCTTCAACACCTTTTAATAACAAACCTTTACAAGTTAATTTGGGTTGATAAAAAAGCGTTATTTGTTTTTCTTTTATTCCTGCTGATAAATCACTTGAGTCAATACGATTATAGATTTTATGTTGCTCTTCCTTTTTAATATTTTGGGATAGGCGTTTAATGCTAGACAGAAGATCATTCCCCTGCATAGGCTTTTGAAAAGTTCCTAATACATTTAAGCCATCAGATTCGGCCATGGTGCCAATGCTTGAGATAAGAGAGGGATCTTTCGAGCTTAAAATAATAACTGCTTGGGCAAGTTTCTCTTTTGCTATTTTTCGAACTAAAGTAACACCGTCCATGACTGGCATTTCTAAATCGATAAATACTAAGTCGAAGCATTCTTCTTTCAATTTTTCTACGGCATGGGCGCCATCAGTAGCCCCGATAACTTGCGATAAACCATGCTCAAGGCACATACCCATCACATGGTTTCGTTGTACTTCACTATCGTCAACAACAAGAATTTTCAATGTTTGCATAAAGGGCCCGACTTATTTGATGATTAATTCATCGCCTATAATCCTAATTTTATAATTTATTTACTGTATCACCAGTGAGGCAATGTCACTTAAGTCAACCACTCTGTCTGCGGCACCTAGCTTAATTGCTTCTTTTGGCATACCAAAAACAACACTAGAACTTTCATTTTGAGCAATAGTTTTACTACCTGATTGCTTCATGGCTAACAAACCTTGAGCGCCATCATTACCCATTCCAGTTAATATTATACCCGTTGAGTTTTGTTTAGCGCTTCTTGCTAATGATTTAAACAATACATCAACGGAAGGACAGTGTCTATTGACTGCTGGGCCTTCTGATACGATGACAATATACTGCCCACCAGAGCGTTTAACTTGTAAATGTTTGCCGCCTGGAGCAATTAAAACCCGACCAGGAATAACTCTATCTCCTGAGCTTGCCTCAAAAATATCTAGCTCACATAATGAGTTTAGTCTATCAGCGAAAGCTTTGGTAAATTTTTCCGGCATATGCTGAACCACGACTATACCAGGACTAGTTCTAGGTAATTTAGTGAGTATTTTTTCTAAGGCTATTGTGCCACCCGTTGAAGAGCCAATAGCAACCACCCTATCAGTTGTTAAAGCGATTGCTGCTAAGTCGGTATCATTGTTAACAACATCTTGTTGTTCTGTTTTTTTTTCCTGTTGAATGCTTTCTTTGATATTAGCCTCGCTGGCCTTTTTATAAACCTTTGTTTTTGCTGCCGCTTTAACAACATTTTTGATATCTTTTGCTACTTCTTCTAAAAAGCCTTTCACTCCCATTTGTGGCTTAGTAATAATATCAAAAGCACCTGCTGCTAAAGCCTTTAATGAAAGCTCAGCACCTTTTTCCGCTAATGAAGAACATATAATAACGGGAGTAGGACGCTCTGCCATTACCTTCTTTAAAAAAGTAATACCGTCCATACGAGGCATTTCAATATCTAAAATAATGACATCTGGCCATTGTTTTTCCATTTTTGTATAGGCAAAAATAGGATCATTGGCAACGGCGTAAACGTTGATCTCAGTCGAGTCATTCAGTATATGGGAGATAACCTGACGAACCACCGCAGAGTCATCGATTATAATTACATTGATAGCCAACTACCGCTCCTTTTGTTCTATTGGATACTTATTTAATTCAATTTTGCCATTAACTAGATCTAACTTTATATTTCGGCCTAAGTTTCCTAAGGTATCTTCATGCTTAAAAACCAATTTGTTTTTTTTAGACCAAGCATAAGCAAAAGCTACGTTCGCCTCACCAATGCTAGGATTAACTGAGCTATCGTACATACAGCCACCACCAAACAGTCCTAATTCAAACTCACTAATCGCCTGAATCATTGACATTTTTATCATTAAATAATCAAGTGCTACATCACCGTAACGATATTGCTTTAACGCCTCGGTTGTTACTGCAGCCCTACTCTCTTGAGCTAACAAATAATGACACATGCCACCAATATGTAGTGTTGGGTGCCAAACAGTTACAGCAACACAAGAACCTAAAATCGTTTTAATTTTGGTTGATTCATTCGTTTCAGCATTTGGATCAGAGAAGTATATCTCCCCAGGTTGTAAATGAATTAACTGATGATTCCTCGTCATTATTCTTTCTCTAGATCTTTACTGCTTTAGGTAACGGTAAATTGCCGGTTGTATTAATTCAAAATTATGTTCTAAACCATGTAAAGTCTCTGAATGGCTGATAAATAAATAACCATCTTCATTTAGGCAATGTTGCAAACCACTAATAATTTGTTGTCGAGTATTATCATCAAAATAAATCATCACATTGCGAATAAAAATCAGATCAAACTTGCCCAGTGCAGCCATATTATCGAGTAAATTAAAACAGAAGAAATCAACGCGTTTTCTAAGCTCAGGCTTTACTCGCATGTAACCTTCGAATTCTTTAATACCTTTCGTGCAATATTGTTGTTTATAGTGCTCAGGTAATAATTTGGCTCTATCATCGATATAAATTCCCTTACGAGCATGACTTAATACCGATTTATTGACATCAGAAGCTATTACCGACCATGAAGTATGACAATGTTCATTTAAAACCATGGCAATACTGTATGGCTCTTCACCACTAGAGCTTGCTGCACACCAAACCTTAAATTCTTTATTTGGCTTTATTTTCGGTAACAGGGTATCAACCATATAATCAAAATGCTTATGCTCACGAAAGAAAAATGTTTCGTTCGTTGTCATTAACTCCAAAGCAATTTCTAGCTCATTAGAATTCTCTGGGTCATTAATATAATGAAAGTAATCAGAAAATCCGGAAGCTTTGGTATGCTTTACTCGTTTAAATAACCTATGCCCTAGCATCATTCGTTTTTGTTTTGCTAAATGAATACCTAACTTGCTATGTACCAGTTTTTGAAAAAGAGTAAACACTTCTTCTGAAGGCAGTGTTTCTAGCTCGTTCATCGTTAAACTACCCTGCATTAATGATCCTTGTTTTTTTTCCTATTAACCAGTCGCTTACTTTAATAACAGATTTAATAACCAACAAAGCTATCATCATCATCATCTCTATTATTACTGCTCTCATTTAGGCTGTTTGCTGGCCTTGGCTCTTTTTTATTGTTTTCTCTTGTACTCACACTGTGTTTATTGGCACTAACATACCTATTGGAAGCCTTTTCTAGTGGTGTGCTCTCAAGGGTAAAGTAGTTAACCGACTCTTGTAATTGTAACGCTTGGGAGTTCATCTCTTCAGAGGTAGCACTTAACTCTTCCGAGGCTGCAGCATTATGCTGCATGGTTTGATTAACTTGAGCTATAGCTTCATTTATTTGGTGCACACCGGAAGCCTGCTCTGATGAGGCCGCTGCGATTTCTTGCACTAAATCTGCAGTTTTATTAATGGACGGTACCATCTCCTCTAACGCTTTACCGGCAAAATCTGCACGCTTAACACTGTCTTTAGCTAATTCGCCAATTTCTTGTGCTGCTACTTGGCTGCGTTCAGCTAATTTTCTGACTTCTGAAGCAACTACAGCGAAGCCTTTACCGTGATCTCCTGCTCTACCAGCTTCAATAGCAGCATTAAGAGCAAGCAAATTTGTTTGGTAAGCAATATCATCAATTACACTAATTTTTTCAGCAATTTTCTGCATGGCATCAACGGTTTCAGAAACAGCTTCACCACCTGACGTAGCCTCTTTCGAAGCTTGCTGGGCCATACCATCAGTAATACCTGCATTTTCATTGTTTTGTGAGATAGAAGCTGACATTTGCTCCATTGATGCCGAAGTTTCTTCAACACTCGCCGCTTGCACAGACGCACCCTTAGCGATGGTTTGTGCAGTAGAGTTGACTTCGGTTGAAGCTGAAGATAGCGCTTCAGAGGATGACCTTACATCATGGATAATGGTTGCTAGTTGGTTTTTCATATTGGTAATACTAAAGAGTAAAGACCCCTTATCATTATGCTTCAATTCAATTTCAATACTTAAATCACCATTAGCCACTTGATTACAGACTTGGGCAGCATAACGAGGTTCACCACCAAGGGTTTTAAATAAATCATAAAAAATTACTGCCATCACACCCAACACTACTATGGAGCCGATAATAACAAAAATGGTCAGTGACGACTTTGTATTGTCAAACTGTGTATCCATTGACACTGTTGTCTCATTGATAATAGCCCTGAAATCTTTTTCTGCTGCTTCAGCCAACTCGGTCATGCCTTTACTTGCCGGTCTATCTACACCGCTGACACTTTTATCAACTTTTTTACCTGTTAATTTATCTTGATTATCAAAGTTTTTTAAAGCCGATACGTACGCTGTTTTTAAATTGGCATGCTCAACCTTTACGGCTTCAAGTTTCTTAACATCTTTATTTAATGCTGTTGATTTATCTATGGCGCTGGCAAGTAATGCTTGTACTTTGTCTGAATTTTCTTGGAAGCGAGTACTGTATTTATTAAATTGTTTTTCATCATTGCCACGAATCAGGACATTTTTCCACTCTTGTACCTGAATTTTAAAGAGTACGTGAGCATTGGTAATATCAGATAAAACTTCAATGTTTTTACTGACCTGATTAAAGTCATATTCAACAGAGTCATGAAATTCTGAAAATTTATTAATTGATGACCAACCCAATAACAATAATGCTAATGTGACCAGCAAACCCAGAAATAAAATCTTTGCCTTCAAGCTTATTTTTTCTAACATGGTTTTTTCCTCGTTAATAAGTGTGTTTAGTCAATAAGCTCTATTGCAATTCTGCTTCAACTAAATGGGCTAACTCTCTTGGCGATAAAGTTTTTTCTGCATCGAGGAGCACAATAAACTCATCACCTTTCTTGGCTATACCTTGAATAAACTCTGCACGTATTTTTGCGCCAAATGCCGGTGCATCTTCAATGTCTGCGGAAGAAATTTCGATCACCTCGTTTACTGCATCAGCTAACAAACCTAGAACACAGTGTTGCTCTGAGCTATGTAATTCAATGACAATGACACAGGTTCTTTTGTGGATAGTGATCGGCTCTCTGCCTAAGCGAACACTCAAATCAATAACAGGAACAACTTCCCCACGTAAGTTAATAACACCTGTTATAAATTGCGGCATTAACGGTACTTGTGTTATACCTGCATATTCAATAATCTCTCTGGTTTGGTGTAACTCCATACCAAAGTGTTCGTCAGCAATGGTGAAGGTTAAAAACTGCTGAGTTTTATTTATCGCTTGCTGCTCTGTATTTTTCTCTTCAAAAGTAGTCATATTTATACTCAGTGTTTTTCAATTGTTTTCATTCAATCTACTTCATTGCTTATGCTAGTAATTTCGCTTGTACCTGCGACTTCGCTGCCAATGGCTAAGCCTATAAGTTGTGGTATATCTAAAATAAAAGCGATTTCTCCATTACCTAATAAACTTGAACCACCAATACCTTTAAGTGCTTTAAAAATTGGCCCTAATGGTTTCACTACGGTTTGAATTTCACCATTGAGCTTATCAACCGCGATGCCTGCCCGCTCACCACCAAACTGCACGATAACGAGTTCATGGTGAACGTTTTGTTGTTTATTTTCGTTGGAAGAAGCTAATACTGCTGTTGTTGGTGCTAAATCAAAGATCTCAGTCATATTTAAATAAGGGATCATGTCACCACGTAAATTAATACAATGCCTGCCCTTAACATCTTGATGATTGTCTAAATCGATACATTCAATAATAGTTGCTTGTGGAATAATAAAGTGTGTATTTTTCGCCTCTACATGGAAACCATCAATAATGGCCAAGGTCAGTGGTAATCGAATTTGAAACATCGATCCTTGCCCTTCAATAGATTTGATATCAATACTGCCTTGTAAGGCTTCAACATTACGCTTCACCACATCCATACCAACACCACGACCTGAAAGGTTGGTTACAGCTTCTGCGGTTGAAAATCCGGGATGAAAAATAAGATGGTTTATTTCATTATCAGATAATTGTGTATCAGCATTGATAATGCCTTTTTCGATTGCCTTAGCTTTAACTCGAGCTTTGTTAATACCATTACCATCATCACTAATCGCAATAACTATATGACCCGCTTCATGATAAGCGGCAAGCTTTAATTGACCTTTAGCAGGCTTTCCTGCAGCTTTCCGCTGATCAATACTCTCAAGCCCATGGTCCATAGCATTTCTAATAATATGGGTAAGAGGATCACCAAGCTTTTCTACCATTAAGCGGTCTAGTTCTGTGTCAGCCCCTTCGATAGTCAACTCAACCTCTTTTCCTAACTCTTTGGCAGTATCTCTAACCAGTCGTTTAAATCGTTGAAAAGTACCACCAATAGCAACCATTCTTAAGCTTAGCGCTGCATCACGGATTTGATTGGTAAAATCGTCAAAATCATCTACGGCTTCAATTAAAGGCGGATTTTTGCTATTTTTTGATAACAACTCTATACGTTGCTGATTAATAACCAGCTCACCAATTAGATTAATAAGAAGATCTAAACGGTTGGCATCAATGCGAATTTGTTTCCCTTCAGTATTTGCCTTTTGGTTTTGTTGTTGTTTGGATAAAGCGGCATTAATCACCTGCTCTGGTACTTTATGATGTTCGTTTAATACCTCCCCTAACTTTTTATTGCCATTTTTTCCTTGATTATCACCAATGATAGAGTCTCTTGTCTGAGCCGTTAGTGCTTTCTCAAGTGATTGTTTTGTCAACGAGCCGCACTTAACCAAAATATCACCAAGCATTTGATTTTCTTCTGGTAATTTATCAATCAAAGCAAGGTAGTCATCAATTTTTGCACTGGGGGGTAATATTTCAATGTCTGAATCATCCTGAACAAACATAAAAGTATTTTCAATCGTTTCTAGATCTGCTTCAGACTGCAAGGCTATTTCATAGGCAAAATAAAGACTTTCAGCATCAAAATCATCGGCTTGTGGGAAATTATCAGTAATACTTTCAATATGTTTTATCTTACCCAAGCTTGCTAGAAATTTGATGAAAGACAAAGGATCCATTCCATTTTTTAGGCAGTCAGCTGATAATCGCAATGAGATATGCCAGTACTTATCGTTTGCTTTATCTGATAACTCTTCTTGGGATTCATAGCCATTAGCCAGATCATTTTCTGAGCTCTGTTCATGTTTAACTTCCTTATCGGCACTTTGTCCAACGTCTGAGGGGACTTCATTTGACCAAGGAGTTAAAGCTTGTAGTAAGTCGATGCCAATTTTTTTCAATTCGTCTTGTTGCTGAAACTCATCTAAAGTGACACCGACCAGACTTTGCATATGGTCTCTACAGCTAAAAAGAATATCAAGTAAGCTTTTCTCAATAGTGATTTCATTATCTCTTGCTCGGTCTAATACGTTTTCAACCACATGAGTAAAGTTAACGATGTGATCTAAACCAAATATGCCTGCTGAGCCTTTAATGGTATGAGCAGAACGAAATATATCATTGAGTATATCGTTGGTTATATCGCCATCATCCATTTGTAAAAAAGCATTTTCCATTGACTCTAAATGCTCTTGAGCTTCAACATAAAAAGTCTGTAACGCTGCATCTAAGCTCATTAAAGTTCCCCTTCAGAGCTTGTATCAGTTGTCGGTTCGTTATCGTGAAGTGTAAAGTAATGTTCGAGGCGAAATATATTACTGTAATCTTGTAAAGCACGACTGATTGAGTTTATTTGGCATTGGCTTTGTTGATGACTTATTTCTTTGAATAACATGATGAGTAGCTGTACTCCAGCAGTATCAACTTCATCTATGTTTGAGAGATATAGTACCGTGAGGGGCTTAAGTTTTATTGCCTTTAAATGTTGCTGATAAAAATCCACTGCACAGTATATTGTGAGCTCACCACTAATGATTATCTCAGTGCTGTTATTGCGTTTTTGCGTAATTTTCATTTCAGCCATTTTACTTGCCTTCAGCCCTTCAACTTAACATGTTCAAGCTTGGGAATTTGCTCTGTTCTGTGGGTGATTTATTGTTTAGCACTAGTGCTTTAGTTTTATAATAATTAAGTGAGCATAGTGACGGCTTGCAACATTTGCTCAGGCTTAAAGGGTTTTACCATCCAAGCTTTAGCTCCTATCGATTTTCCTTGAGCTTTCATATCATCTGAGGCTTCAGTCGTTAACATAATTATTGGCGTAAATTTATAGGAAGGCAGCTGCTTTATTGCTTTAACCATATCAATACCACCCATATTAGGCATGTTGACATCAGATATAATTAGGTGAACTCTTTTACCGTCTAATTTGCTCAAGCCATCTTTACCGTCAACAGCTTCAATCACCTCATAACCTGCTCCTTTAAGGGTGATCGACACAACTTGTCTGATACTTGCTGAATCATCTACGACTAAAATTGTTTTACTCATTGAATTACTACCATTTTTTAATTATTAGAATATGAATCTTTTGGCAACATTAATTTAGATTTATTTTTTTTATTACTTAAAAGCATAGTTCAAATCTTTACAAATGCTCATTTAATTTGCTTATAACTTAATCACTTAAAAAAAGGTAATTTCATCTTCCTTGTCGCTTAGTTTCTGTTCCTTACCATCATGGGCAGCAACTTGCTCAAGGGTGGTGTAAGTTTGTTTGATGTTATTGAGCCACTGAGTAATATCGACAGGTGTAATTGCTTCGCCTTTACTAAAATCTAGTTGGCACTGATGATAATTTGGCGCTAGTTTGTTCATATCATCAAAGACATGACCTAGAATTTGGCTGACTCGATCTTGAAACTGCAGTGAAACCAAAACATCATCTATCGCTAACTGTACCGTGGTATTTTCTTGTTCTAGCTGATTAGCGCTGAGTATGATTTTTTCACCAGCATCGCTGTAGTTTTCAATAACTTGTTTAATGGTCTCCTCAGCGGCATGAATTAATGAAGCATCATGTTCAGTAAACTCTTGAGTTTTAGTTAGGGTATTTTGCAAAGTGGCGTTAACTTGCTCTATTGTTTGAGTAATGCGTGACCCCGTTTCACCTGAGCGAGTGGAAAGTGTTCTTACCTCATCAGCAACTACAGCAAAGCCTCTACCGGCTTCTCCGGCACGGGCGGCTTCGATTGCGGCATTCAAAGCTAGTAAATTAGTTTGCGACGCAATGCCTGCAACTTCATCACCCATTTTAGATAGCTCTTCAGCAATGGCTGATAAACTATTTATTTCACTTAATATTTGATCTCGTCCGACCATGGCATCGTGTAGCGATTGGATAATGCCATTAAGTGAATTTTCTGATTGGCTGATAATATTAGTAAGGCCATTATCACCACTCATTTCACCAGAAGTGGCTTGTGATGTTTCAATGGCTTCAGATAATTGGTCTTTTATTTGTGAAAAATCAGTGGCTAATTGATTAATATTATCGTCGCCTTGACCTCGCGCTAGTTCAGTTTGTCCAGCCCAAACTTCGATAATTTGATGGGCTAAATCTAAGTACTGTTCAACATATAAATTATCTTGGGAGTTGTTTTGTTGGGATGTACTTACAATATCCTCTTGCTGAGTGAGAAGTTGATTTAATTGCTGATGGGATTGGTGTAAAAAAATAGCAGCTGCTACAGAGAGCGCACTGACAATCCCCGTAATCATCAGACTACCATCACCGACTTGACCATAGATGAGCGAAAAAATTAAGCACAAACATAGCGTACCAAAACTCAATAATACTTTTTTTTGTATATCTTGCTGTGTATCAATAGACATTATTTTCCTGCGTATTAACTAGGCAAAGTGTAATTAATAGCCTAGGCAAGAAATGTAAATTTAACAAGAATATAAAGGTGTTGTGAAAAGAAGATATGAGTTGATAAAGACTAATATAATATTCAATTTAACTTTAAACGAATATCTTGAGACGATGATGAATTTGAATTCTATTTAATCGTTAAGGTTAGTTGTTCTTATACCGACTTCCTCCAACCAAGCCAAAGCATCCGTAACGTTATCAAAGGCATTTGTTTGCACGCCAATAAGTGCTTCATCACTTTTCTTCATCACGTGTTTGTGAACTCCTAATTTTGAAACACTAGCCTCATATTTTTGGTTATTATTACTAGACCATAAGTTACCGCCTTCCAAAGGTGCCCAAATATCTGGTGTCCCTAATTCCCAATCTAACAAATCAACTAAACAAGCCCAGGGTTTATCAGATATCGTTAGGGCTATTACTTTAAATTCATTACAAAAACGAACTGTGGTTTCATAATTCCATTGGTCAAACAATTTAACTCGAATTGTTTGACCTGTAACTTCAATTTCAAATGAACCGTGCTCTTGCATTTAACCTCCAGAAATTAATACTCTTATGCTTACAATTCCTATGCCCAAGACTACATGGTGACAAATTCTTCTGCAGAGGTAGGATGTATAGCGATAGTATTATCAAAGTCAGCTTTTGTAGCGCCCATTTTCATTGCTACTGCAAATCCTTGTAATAACTCATCACTACCAAAACCAATACTGTGGATTCCTACTATTTTTTCATCCGGCCCAGTACAAACTAACTTCATTCGTGTTGGGTCACGGTAGTCGGTAGTAATGGCTTGATATAAGGCGGTGAACTGCGAAGTATAAACGGTTACATTATCTTCACCGTGTTGCTCAACAGCTTCTTGTTCAGTTAACCCCACTGTTCCAATGACAGGATGACTAAATACCACTGTTGCAATTGTTGAATAATCAAGGTGTTCATCTGGTTTATTGTTAAATAAACGCTCGGCTAATCGTCGACCTGCGGCAACAGCAACAGGCGTTAATTGCGCTCTACCGGTATTGTCGCCTACCGCATAAATACCTTCAACATTGGTGTTTTGGTATTTATCCGTGGGAATAAAACCTCGATCATTTAGTTCAACACCAGCCACTGATAAGTTGATGTTATCTGTCGCTGGCTCTCGTCCAATTGCCCATACTAAGGTATCAACGGGTTCAAGTGCTTTACCGTTCGTTAAATGAATAACTAAACGGCCGTCAGATAATTTTTCAATAGACTCTGGTGTACTATGATTATACAAATGTGGTCCATGGCGTTCCATTTGCTCAACAAGGGTATTACTTAACATGTCATCGAAGCTACGTAGCGGTTTTTCATTACGAACGACTAAACTGGTTTTACTGCCTAATGCATGAAATACACCAGCCAATTCAACTGCAATGTAACCGGCGCCTACTACAGCGACCGATTTAGGTTGCTCGGTCAGTGCAAAAAAACCGTCTGAGTCGATACCAAATTCAGCACCTTCAATAGTTGGTATTTGCGGACGACCACCAGTAGCGATAACAATATGATCTGCACTATAAAGCGTGCCATTAACTTCAACAGTATTTTTATTAATAAATTTTGCAAAACCGTCAATGACCGTTACACCGTTACTGTCAAATCCTCGCTGATATGCACCATGAATACGTTCAATATAAGCTTCACGATTTTTAACTAGGGTTGCCCAGTCAAAAGATTGTAAGGGGGCTTTAAAACCAAAGTCCGCAGCATAATGCAGTGCATCCGAAATTTGACCGGCATACCACATCGCTTTTTTAGGAACACAACCAACATTAACACAGGTACCACCAATAACTTTTGCTTCAATAACTGCGGCTTTTTGACCATACCTTGCTGCTCGATTAGCCGAAGCGATACCACCACTACCTGCGCCAATCGCTAAAAAGTCAAAATGTTCTGCTATTGTTTGTGTCATGAATAAAGTCTCAAAATTGCTGAATAACGCCAAAATATAATAAAGACTATGTGGGCATTAATTACTATTTTCAAGTTAACACAATTACCAGGTGGTTTATCTAAAAGTGGATTTAACAATTAAATCTGTTTCATCAATCATCAACATTTTCATTATTTCTTGCGCGGAAACTGGTCTAGAGTACAAGTAACCTTGAATATAATGACAGTTTTTTGCTACTAAATAATTTAACTGTTCTTTGGTCTCAACACCTTCAGCAATACAATGCATATTAAGTCGCTTAGCTAAAACTAGTGTTGTATCAACTATGGCTTCATCAGCTTTATTTACTTCAATTCCAGAGACAAAACTACGGTCTATTTTTATAATATCTAAAGGCAATTGTTTCAAATATGACAATGACGAATAACCCGTGCCAAAGTCATCTAGCGCCAACATAACACCCAACTTTGATAATGCACACATTGTCTTAATGGCTTCTTCCGGCTCACTTATTAAAGCACTTTCCGTAACTTCGACTCTTAATGCACTCGCCGGTAGTTGATGAGACTGCAATAAACGCTCAATATAAGGAACAAGAGAGTCTTTAGCAAAGTGTTGGGCGGCTAAATTCACTGACAAATACAAGCCGTCACGTACTTCACCCCACTGCTTTAAAGCTCTAAGGCCTCGGTCGAGTGCTGACTCTGTCATTTTAATAATTAAACCAAGCTCTTCTGAAAGAGGTATAAACTGATCGGGGGGAATAATTCCTTCAGGACTCTTCCAACGCATTAATAACTCAAAACCAACAGCTTTTCCGGTATGAGCATTAACAATGGGCTGATAGTAATTAATAAATTCGTTGTTTTTTACTGCTTGTTTTATTTTTGACTCTTGGCCTAAACGTTCTTTCGCTTCGAGGTTCATTTCATTAGTAAAGAATTGAAAATTATTTCGCCCTGACTGTTTAGCATGGTACATCGCCACATCAGCATTTCTTAATAATTTATCAGAATTAACAGCGTCTTCAGGATAAAGGGCAATGCCAATACTAGCCCCAACACTTACCGTATTGTTTTTAAGTTGCGTAGGCTCTCCTATTGATTCAATAACTTTTTGAGCAATATGACCTAATTGACTATTAGTAGTAAAAGACTCCAGTAAAACAACAAACTCATCACCACCAATTCGAGCAACCGTATCGTCAGCACGTAAAACATGGGTTAACCGTTTAGTGATTTCTTTTAGTAGCAAGTCGCCATAGTCATGACCGAGTGAGTCATTCACCTGTTTAAACCGATCTAAATCAATAAAGAATAAAGCAATGGAGCTGTTTTGACGCCTTGAATGCTCAATCGCATGTTGGATACGATCTAATAATAGCGAACGATTCGGTAAACCCGTTAAGTGGTCATAATTAGCTAAGAACCGTAATTCATTTTCAGCACTTTTCTGTGCGCTTATATCAGTAAAAATACAGATGTAATGTATGTTATTGGTTACTGAATTTTTTGCGGCACTAATGTTCACCATTACATGATATTCTTCATTTACGGTAGTGGTAATTAACTCTTCACCAGACCAATGCTGCCCTTCTTTTAATGAGAGTAATAAGTGTTTATAAAAACGCTGCCTTTGTCCTTCTATGCCTAAAATATTAGCTTCAAAATCGAATACTTCTTCTTTCCAACCAAACACTTGTCGCATGGAATTATTGGCAGTAACTCGGCTTATTTTTTCATCAATTATTAACACCCAATCTTTGGTTTGTTTAAAAGCATCGCCATAATATTGAGCGCGCTCTTCATTTGCTCGAGATTCTGTAATGTTGGTATAAGAGCCTGTAATTCTACTGGGCTTTCCTGCAGCATCTACCGCTACAATCTTTCCTAAATCTTTATACCAAAGCCAATGCCCATCAGCTGTTTTTAATCGATAGGAACAGGAAAAATTATCATCTAAATTTGCATTAGCAATAAAGAGTTGCCACAACGTTAAAAAGTTATCCCTATCGTCGGGATGGATTAACTCTATGTGATTATTAAAATTGTAAAACAGTACTTCGTTTTTATAGCCAAGCTCCAATGCAATGCGCTTACCAAACATCAAATTATCATCTGATTGCCAATCCCAAACCTCTGAATTACTTCCGGTAAGTGCTAACTGCAAACGCTTTTCACGGTACTTTACTTGTTCATGGACATCTAATAAGAGTTGGCGTTGAGCTTGACGATATCGAGACCAAAAAAGGAACAGCAAGGCAATTATCACAGCATATAATGTATATGCCAGAGGTGAAAGCCAAGGAGCATAACTGACATTAAAATGAAGGGTTACCGGTGGTGAAAATTTCCCTGTTCTTGGTGATTTTGCCCGAACAGTTAAGCCTGTCTGCCCAGAAGGCAAACTCGCAAAGGTAATGTAACTCTCTTTACTGGGCGGATAAGTCAGATTGTTTTCACCCGTAAAACTAACGTAATATTCGACTTCCCTTCCCGTTAAAAAAGAAAAAGTAGAAAAATCCACTCTGACCCCGACATCGTTATAATTCAAATCGATTAAGGTATCGCTTGCTAATACCAAAGGTGTATCCAGTTCCCTAGATAAAACATCAACATTGGTAATTTGTACTTTAAAACTGGTTTCACGATAAGCATTTTTTAAGCGTGAAGGAGAGAATATACTGACACCTTCCATCGAGCCATAAACAAAGAGATCGTCATTAATTTTAGCATAGGCGCGACCATTAAACTCTGTAGCTCCTAAGCCACTTTCTGTTGAATAATGACTGATATGATGGCTTTCATTGTCAAGCAGATAGAGACCATTATGAGTAGAAAACCACACATCACCGTCAATATCGGTCATTAAACCATAGACATTATTATCAATAATCGAATTGGTATTATTATAAAAATACTTTGATTCAAAGGTATCCAAGGTTAAACCTACAATGCCTTTGGTGGAAAAGCTTAACCAGAGAATATTTTGACCATCAATCGCCCAGTTATCTATATCTAAATATTCTTCTTTTAAAATATTGGGTTGTTGGTAGACCCTTTTCAATTCTTTAGATTTATGATTGTAGATCCACAAACTATCGTTACTAGTAAATAAGGCATTATCACTATCAGGCAAAGAACTCAGTATTATAAGCCTTGAACCATTTGGAAATTGCTTATTAATCTCTTCCAACGGCTCAATATGATCAGTGTTTATATTAATGCGGTAAAAGCCTTTTTCATTAGCTACCCACAGATATTCTCCCTCAATTAACATGTAATATTGCTCAAGCGCTAACAATTCATTAATCTCATCGCTAAAAGTTAACTCAATATATTGCTGTTGCTCGATATCAAATAGTCTTGCTCCTTTCGGAGTAGAAATAAGCAACTGCTGATCATTTAATGTTTGAATTCGATAAATATAACTTTGGGTATAAATACTTTTACTATCATGATTGACGATATACTGGCTTACCTGCTGCTTGGTAAGATCAATGGCATTCAAGCCATTAGAGGTTCCCACCCATAATTGGTTTTCATTGGCTGGGTTAGAAAAAACACTCCATACAGCGTTGTAACTCAAACTTTCAGGATGATTCTTTTTATAACGATAATTTTTAAATACATTTCTTTTAGGATTCCAAAGATAAACACCATTAGCGGGTGAACCCAACCAAAATGTACCACCAAGATCTTTAGTAATTGATTGAATATTATTATCTGTAATATCATCATAGTAGTCACTAAAACCAAAAAGAAACTCAACTGAATTATCCGTTAAATTTGCAGTAAACAATCCTCTATCAGCAGCTAAATAAAGTAGATCACCGTCAACAAGTAAATTCCAAGCTGCGGTGTTTTCTATAAGCAAATTGTATTTTTTCAATACTGCGTTGTCAGTTATATATGCTTTGATGTTTGAGATGTTAACAATAAAAAAACCATCTGCTGTTCCTAAATATAAAAAATTATTTCGGTTTGCATGTACAGCATAAACATGAGCGGAGCTTTTAGGATTAAACTCTTTTGAGTCTGAGTTTTTATAACTAATTTTAGGTAATTTTCGCCTCTGTTTTGTTTTAATATTTACGGCATAAACTCCAACACTAGATCCTAAATACAGTACCCCGTCATGCAAGCTCATCTGGAACATCAGATTATCGTCCAGTAACTGTTGTTCAAAATTTAGAAACTGTTGGTAGTCACCGGTATTTTTATTATATAAGTCGAGTGATTTTGAGTTTAATACCCAGACATCGCCATTATCCCCTGCTAAAAGCTTAATAATATAATTTTCTTTATTCTCAGGAATGTTAGTTGGTATTAATTGATAATCATCCGTTTTAGGATCATATGTATACAAAGCATTAACACCTTGCTGAATCCAGATAAGTCCTTCATTGTCTTCAATTAAACTGTAAATACCCGCATCTATAAATTTATTATTTGGACCTGGTAACTGCCTGACAATATGGCCATCATAAATATTTAGACCACTTTCAGTTGCTAACCAAATAAAACCCGCTTTATCTTCAATAACAGCGTTAATGGTGCCTTGAGATAAACCTTCTTTTACCGACAAAGAAATTAATGCCAAATTATCTACTTTAGATGAACAAGTAGAAACAAACAGGCTATTAAGCAAAATACTTAACAATATTATTTGAAGAAAATATAAACACTTCGGCATAGTAGCTCAACTTCACTGAGAATAGATAAAATGCAGCTATTTTAAAAAATAACTAAAAGATCAATACAAACTAGTATGGGCAATTATAGCCAATTTAATAACTACTTAGCGCTTGTGCAAATAAAAAACTTAAAAAACATGGCTATTGATGTCTTCAATACTATACCTATACATGTTGTTCACATTTTACACAAGCAGTTAACATTCCAATCATTGAAATGCATAACTGAAACATTATTCACACTAAGCCCTTGAATAATGCCTTTTCCGTTATTACATCTATAACACTGTTTCTCATTTAATGATTATTATGACCCATTCATCACAACTAATATCAACTCAAATATTACCCCAATTCTCTCAAATTAAAGCTGAAAATATAAAAGAAACAATTGAGCAAGCCATCAGTGAATGTAAAAAAACACTTATAAAGATATTAGATAATAGTCAAGATTTTACTTGGGATAATCTAGTAGTTCCACTTGATGAAAGTGATGATGTCTTGGCAAAGTTATGGTCGCCTGTTTCACATATGAACTCGGTAATCAGTAGCGATGAATTACGTCAAGCTTATGAAGCTTGTTTACCACTATTATCTGAGTACAGTACTTTTGTTGGCCAAAACCAAGCACTATTTCAGGCCTATCAGCAGCTGAGTAACAGTGATGAATACCAAACGCTAAACATCGCCCAAAAGAAAGTGATTAATAATGCCTTACGTGATTTTAAATTATCAGGCATCGCACTAAACGATGAAGATAAGAAACGTTACGGTGAAATTGTTACCCGATTATCTGAGTTAAGCTCCACTTTTGGCAATAATGTACTTGATGCTACGCAAGCATTTACCGTAACTATTGATGATGAAAGCCAATTGATAGGCTTACCTGAAAGCGCTAAAGAAGCAGCGCAATCATTAGCGGCAACCAAAAAGCAAAAAGGTTATTTATTTACTCTTGATATGCCAAGTTACTTACCGGTTTTAATGTATTGTGATAATCGAGAATTACGTGAAGATCTTTATCGTGGTTTTGTTACCCGTGCTTCAGATCAAGGGCCTAATGCTGGAAAATTTGATAATAGCGCCATTATGGATGAATTACTTAACCTTCGTCATGAACTTTCCCAGCTATTAGATTTTGATAATTTTGCGGAAAAATCTCTCGCCACCAAAATGGCATCATCAACAGACGAAGTATTAAGTTTTTTAGAAGGCTTAGCGCTTAAATCTCAACACCAAGGTGAACAAGACGTTAAAGAGTTAACGGATTTTGCTGAAAGTGAATACAGCCAATCCGATTTACAAGCTTGGGATTTTCCTTATTACTCAGAAAAACTTAAGCAGAAGCGTTATTCAATTTCAGATGAAGAACTTCGCCCGTACTTTCCAGAAAACAAAGTTGTCGCTGGATTATTTGAAGTCGTTAATCGTTTGTTTGGTTTAACCATCAAACAGCGTGACGATATTGATACTTGGCACAGCGATGTTAAATTTTATGATGTTTTTGATGTTAACAATAATCAACGTGGTAGTTTTTATTTAGACTTATATGCCCGTGATAAAAAACGGGGTGGCGCGTGGATGGACGACTGTGTTGGCCGTAGAGAACTTGCCAATGGAGAAATTCAGCTACCTGTTGCTTACTTAACATGTAACTTCAATGGTCCTGTTGGCGATAAACCTGCGTTATTTACCCACAACGAAGTGGTTACCTTGTTTCATGAGTTTGGTCACGGTATTCATCATATGCTGACGCAAATTAATGTTAGTGGTGTTGCCGGTATTAACGGTGTTCCTTGGGATGCCGTGGAACTGCCGAGCCAGTTTCTAGAAAACTGGTGTTGGCAGCCCGAAGCACTGAGTTTTATTTCAAGTCACTTTGAAACAGGAGAGCCTTTACCGCAAGCAATGTTAGACAAAATGCTCGCAGCAAAAAACTTTCAATCGGCTATGCAAATGTTGCGTCAAATTGAATTCAGTATTTTTGACTTTAAAATGCATGCCACATACAACCCAAACGCTAATGATAAAAGTCAGCATATCCAGCAAGTGTTAAATGATGTTCGCCAACAATACGCAGTGATTAAAGCGCCTGATTTTAATCGTTTTCAACATGGTTTTGGTCACATTTTTGGTGGTGGTTATGCCGCTGGTTATTACAGCTATAAATGGGCAGAAGTATTATCGGCTGATGCCTTTTCTCGTTTTGAAGAAGAAGGTATTTTTGACAAAGTCGTTGGTAATAATTTCTTAACCAATATTCTTGAAAAAGGCGGCAGTGAAGAACCAAGTCAATTGTTTAAAGCCTTTAGGGGACGAGAACCCGAAATCGACGCATTACTTCGACACTGTGGCATTGAAGGGTAATGGTAATGAGCAGTAAAATAGATGGCAAAGCGGTATTAGAATCTTTCAATAGCTTGTATCAACGTGCCGCCGATCGAAAAGGTGGCAAAAAAGCACTGCAGCATTTGCTTGGCGATGAAAACGATCATCAAACTTTAATTTTACTCAGTGATGATCGGATTTTATCGGCTTTTACCAAAAAAGTTTTTCAATCAGGTTTTGTTTGGCGAGTAGTTGAAAACAAATGGGTTAATTTTGAAGAGAGCTTTTTTAACTTCGACATCACCAAAGTATTAATGATGCCCGAAGAAATGATGGAGCGAAAAGCAGCCGATCCCAAAATAATCCGTAATTTTAACAAAGTTAAAACCATTAAAGCCAACGCGCAAATGATCTTTGAAGAGCAACAAAACGGCCATAGCTTTAGTGAATTTTTAGCTAATTGGCCAGATAACGACTTAATTGGTTTATGGGCTTACCTGAAAAAGCATGGTCACCGCTTAGGCGGAAATACTGGGCCTTATGCTTTAAGAACCTTGGGCAAAGATACTTTTTTATTAACCAGAGACATCGAAGCCTACTTTAGAGCACACCACATAATTGATGGTGGTCTGCAAAGTAAAAAAAGCTTAGCCGCTATTCAAGCGAGCTTTAATCAATGGCAAAATGAATGCGATTTATCTCTTAGCCAATTAAGCCGTTTAGTAGCTTATGCGACAGGCGACAATCATATTCATGCTGAGTAATTTCTCAACAAAGCAAAGATCAGTAACCGAAATTTGTTGAGTTCATCTTATCAACAAATACCTTCAATCAGCTATTATTACAAAGTGTCGGGTGAATGTCGGGGATAATTCGTCACCGACACTGTAAAATTTAATCAATACTCGTGATTCATATATCGACATCAATACCCAACGGGAAAACATTAAATGATTCTTAAAGAACTGCGTATTAGTCGTCACTTTTCGCAAGAACAATTAGCTCAAATGTCTGGCTTAAATGTCAGAACTATTCAGCGTATTGAAAGTGGCCATAATGCCAGTGTTGAATCCCTTAAATGTCTTTCTGCTGCACTTGATGTTGATATTTCAACCTTGAATCAGGAGAAATTTATGATAGACAAAAGTTCAGATAACTGGAGCCGCCTGCCTTTTTTAGTAAAATGTTGGTTCGCACTCAATTTTTTAAATACTAAACCCACTCGCCGTTCCACCGTACGTGTTGAAGTTACCGCACATATCAGCGGTTTTATCTTTTGTTGTTTAGGGCTTATTAGTCCAGCAGCACTTGAGGGTGGGCTAATAATGCTTGGCCTTGCTTATTTATTTCAACTGCTAAAATGGCAAGGTGATAAGTATTCAATTTGGTACGATAGCGCTCCTAGCTAAATAATCAATTAAGGAGGCCTGAACTTTATCAACAATTCAGCGCTTCCTATTTTATTTACTCCTTTTTTAGAAAATAGTTAACAAATAATTAGTGGCACAATTAAGCCCTCTGCTATTATCACTAAATTCAACATTCGCCATTAGATTAATCCTTAATGACTCAAAACATCGCCGTAGCATATGTTCACTCAACAGATGCCGCTCAAGCAAAAAAAATAGCTAGCAAATGGCAATTACCTTATATAGGTGATCGCAAGGCAGCCAGTAAACATAATGACTTAGCCTTTTTATTGCAGGTAAAAGATCAATGTTTAGAGCTTTGCAAATTAGACGAACCTAAATTAGGGGCTATAAGAGTAGATTTTGTTGATGGAGCAGTGGCGCATCGCCGCAAGTTTGGCGGTGGACGAGGGCAAGATATTGCTAAAGCCATAGGGTTGAAACACGGTTTTACCCCTCATGTATTAGATGCCACGGCAGGCTTAGGTCGTGATGGTTTTTTATTAGCTGGTTTAGGTTGTAAAGTAACGTTAATGGAGCGAATGCCAATAGTAGCGGCACTGCTTGAAGACGGTATTGAGCGTGGTAAACTTAATAGTGAAATAGGTCAATTAATCACTAATAACCTCACGCTGGTAAAGTCCTCTTTGATAGAAGATATCGAATTAGCACAACAACCTGACGTAATTTATTTAGATCCTATGTACCCACATCGTGAAAAGTCAGCCTTGGTAAAAAAAGAAATGCGGGTTTTTCAATCTTTAGTGGGGGAAGACCTTGATGCAGATGACCTACTTGCGCCAGCACTCGCGTTAGCTAAATATCGCGTAGTAGTTAAACGCCCCAGCTATGCCCCACCGCTTGCCGATAAAAAGCCATCAACAAGTATTAAAATGAAAAAGAATCGCTTTGATGTTTATGTTAATCAGGCAATACCAAAAGTTAATAACTAGCAACATTAACTTTAACCTAGATCAACAAATCAAGTTGATAATCATTCTCATTTAGTTTACTATTTAGTCACTAAAACTTGAGAGCTATTTTTTTATGTATGTTTGTCTTTGTCATGGCGTAACCGATACCACTATTGAAAGTGCCGTTGATAATGGTGCTCATACCATGCAGCAACTAACCAAAGAACTTAAAGTTGGCTCTCAGTGTGGTAAATGCTGCTCTTGCACTAAAAAAGTGCTTAATAATAAGTTAATGCAAATCGCTGAAGCTCAGCCTGCTGTTGCCTAGCTAATATAACTAAACTTTAGTTTAACTTTTCTTTTTCTGTTATTGCAGAACTTCTCTTATTATCCCCCTTGCGATTTATTGTAAGCCTACATTTTTACGACTATATTTAATGCCACTATAGTATTTAATGGCATTGGCTAAAGGAATAATCATGAAAGGCAAAAGCTCGATAATAAATTGCTTAAATCAAATGTTAACCTTAGAACTTACCTCAATTAACCAGTTTTTTTTACACTCCAGAATTTACAAAAACTGGGGATTGGCCGCTCTTGATAAAAAAGATTACAAAAAGTCGATAAAAGACATGAAGCAAGCGGATAAATTAATTGAGCGCATATTATTTTTAGAAGGCCTACCTAATCTTCAACAATTAGGCAAATTGCACATTGGCGAACATGCCGCAGAAATGCTGCAATGTGATTTAGACTTTGAAGCCGAACAAATTTCAGCACTACGAGAGGCCATAGCACTTTGTGAACATGAACAAGATTATGTAAGTCGCGAGATACTAGAAGAAATTTTAGCAGACGAAGAAGAACATACCGATTGGATTGAAGCACAACAATTTTTAATTACTAATGTTGGCATCGAAAACTATTTACAATCAATGATGGAGGAATAACATGCAAGGCAATCAACGGATTATCGACTTACTCAATAAACAACTCACCTTAGAACTTACCTCTATGGATCAGTATTTAGCGCACTCTAAAATGTATGAAGACTGGGGAATTAATAAATTACACGAGCAGTTATCTCACGAATACGAAGAAGAGTTAGGCCATGCGAAAAAACTCGCTGAGCGCATTTTATTTTTAGAAGGTAAAGCCGACACAGTGACACGCGAACTAGTAAATATTGGTTCAAATGTTAAAGAAATGCTGGAGTTTGATTTAGAAGCTGAGCGAATTGTGGCAGCCAGTTTACGGACAATTATTACCATATGTGAACAAGAAAAAGACTATGTGAGCCGAGAGATATTAGAAGAGCTTTTAGTTGATACTGAGATGGATCATATTTATTGGATTGAACAACACCTTGGATTAATTGATAAAATTGGTTTACAAAACTATATTCAATCACAAATGTAAGTAGGCGCAACCTAGTTAGCGTAGGAATACCTGCATTCCTACGCTAAGTGCATATAATGTGTTGTAAAAATCTCTTAACAGCTGAGCTATTTAAAATCTGACACTAAGCTTAGCAGCTAAAAATTTTTCAGAAAGTAGATTTACTAATATTACCCGCCAAGTATTCAATATTAACCGCTTGCTGAAATTAGCGTGTTAACAATGCAGTATAGTAGCTAAGCTAAGTTAATTTCACCTTATCACTACAATAAACTTACCCAATATTAACAAACTTATTAGTAAACTTGTTTTATACTTAAATATAACCCCTTTTTAATACTATGCTTTTTATGGCTTGCCGTGACTTACTGCTTTTTTTTCTACTATGGGCATTTGTTCCACAAGGATTCACTGCAAACTCATCAGTAAAAAACATAACTGAAATTCATAAAATTTGCTCAAAATCACCCGCTGAATGCTTATCCGAAGTTAATAAAACGCTATTAACGACAAAAGAAAAGAGTCGAGTTTGGTATGACCTGATTCAATATAAAATCGAATCACTTTTCCTTTTACAAAATATAAAAGAGTTAAACGCTGTGACCAAGCCTTGGATCAACATTGATGAATTACCTGTGCCTTTCAAAATCAGTGTTTATATTTATTACGCTAAAAGCTTAACTTTTGATGAAAACATTGACGAAAAAAATATCAAAATAGAAAGTAAAAAATACATAAACAAAGCAGAGCAACAACTGGACTTAATGAACAGCGCTTACCCAGACCCTATGCTGCTTATCCAATTAGCCAATATAAAAATGTATGTCGGTGAGTACCAGCAAGCTTATCAATCGCTACAGTCTTTGACCGTTAAATATAAAAGACGGCAAGACCCCGCATTTAAGTTAGATTTATACGGTAACTTAGCCCACTTAGCTGACCGCTTAAAATACAAGCAGCAAGCAATAGACTACTGGATTGAATCGGTAGCCTGGGCTAAAAAACATGGTAATGATCAACAAATAGCAACGGTTTATTTCAATTTAGCACAAAGCCAAATAAGCAATAATGAGTTTAATGCAGCCAAACAAAACTACCTGAAAGCAATACACCATTCTTCATTAGCGAACGATGGCGCTAAAAAAGCTCAATCTCAATATTTCTTAGCCAAACAACTCTACAATCAAGGTTTAATAATTGAAGCACAAGCAATATTAAAAGCGACAGAATCATCCTATTTAGGCCCTGTTGAAAACAAGGGTTTACTCGAACTTAAATCCGCTATTGATCAATAAAGCCAGTAACTAAAGCCTTTATCCTTGAAGATAAGGGAGTAACAAGGCAAAATTCACCTCAATTAATGTTTTCCCTGTATATTGAGGTTTCTAATGATTAAAGCTGACATGGTTATTGAGCTGAACAAACAAATTAATTTAGAGTTTTATTCTTCAAACTTATACTTGCAAATGAGTGCATGGTGCGAAGAAAAGGGCTTTGAAGGTGCCGCTGAATTTATGCGTAAACACGCTGCTGAAGAAATGGACCACATGACACGTATATTCACTTATGTTAGCGAAACGGGTGCTTTACCTATTTTAGGATCTATTGATGCGCCACCACATGAGTTTGAATCATTAGCGGATGTTTTCGAAAAAACCTATGAACACGAATGTTTAATTACTGAAAAAATTAATGCCTTAGCCCATAAAGCATTCACCAATCAAGATTATTCTACCTTTAACTTTTTACAATGGTACGTTGCCGAGCAACACGAAGAAGAAAGCTTATTCAAAAGTGTATTAGACAAAATTAACTTAGTCGGTCATGACGGTCATGCACTATTTTTTGTTGATAAAGATCTCGCTGAAATGGCCAAAAAAGGCACCACCAGCATAATGACAGAAACTAACGCATAAGTAAGTGAGCGGCAACTTTTGAGTATTGAAACTTCAGATGTATTAATTATTGGCGCTGGCGCAGCAGGTTTAATGTGCGCTGCCAGTGCAGGTTATCGTGGTAAAAGCGTAACGGTAATCGATATGGGTAAAAAGCCAGGTCGTAAAATATTGATCAGTGGCGGTGGCCGTTGCAATTTTACCAACGAGAACGCCGAGCCTAATAATTATCTTTGCCTAAATCCTCACTTTGTAAAATCAGCCCTTAGTCGATACAGCTCGCAAGACTTTATCGACTTAGTTGATCGACACGGCCTCGCTTACCATCATAAAACCTTAGGGCAATTATTTTGTGATGACAGCGCTCAAGACATCGTTGATATATTGATGACCGAGTGTGAATGGGCAGGTGTAACGGTTAAATTAAGAAATGAAGTATTAAGCATTGTTAAAAACGACAATGGCTACCTAGTTACCACCAACGAAAACAAGTACCAATGCCAATCGTTAGTAGTCGCTTCTGGTGGGCTAACTATGCCTAAATTGGGTGCGAGCCCTATTGGTTATAATATTGCGCAGCAGTTTGGCTTAAACGTATTACCCACTACCGCAGCACTAGTACCTTTTACCCTGCACGACCACGACAAAGAACGCTTTGATGGCTTATCAGGCATCAGCGTCGCCACTGAAGTAACCAGTGAAGACGGCACTACCTTTAAAGAAAATATTCTCTTTACCCATCGCGGTTTGTCAGGCCCAGCAATTTTACAAATATCCTCATTTTGGCGTGCTGGCCAAGCAGTAACTATCAACTTATTACCTGAAAGCAATCTTGAGCAACTGATCAGTGATTGGCGAGAAAACCAAGGGCAAAAGTCATTAAAAAACCAGCTATCAACCGTACTGCCTAAACGCTTTATTGAATCATTAATAAAATGTGAAGCGATACCCGATAAAAACATCAATCAGCTCAACCACGCTGAAATAGCTGCATTAAACGATTATATTCACGCATGGCAAATAAAACCCAATGGCACTGAAGGCTACCGAACAGCAGAAGTAACTTTAGGTGGTGTTGACACAAATGAGCTTTCATCAAAAACTTTTGAAGCTAAAAAGTCGCAAGGGCTCTATTTTATTGGTGAAGTGATTGATGTTACTGGTTGGCTCGGGGGTTATAATTTTCAGTTTGCTTGGGCTAGTGGTTGGGCTTGTGGTCAAAGTGTGCAGTAGTAAAACTTAATAACTTACGGGTGAATAGTAGCGCTAAATAGCAACTTGAAAACTAACTAATGATAGTAATCTAGCTTGATAGTTAATTTTAATACACCCCAACTATGTCGCATAACCGCCACTTCTCGCTTAAAACAATTTATGCGACAAGAGTGTACCAATAAACCATAGATCTAATAGATAAGCTGCACTCGGTTTAAGAGATTTTTAACAAATTGAAAACATTACTACATTTGAGTTTCGGCAATCGCTTTTCTAACACATTAATCAACTGATACCACATAGTTAACATATTGAATATAAGTAATTTTACTGCTATTTTATTTAATCATGGACGCTATAGGTGTTGAAAGCCATTCACCTGATTTTATCGTTATTGCTCATTATCATTATCATTAAATAAATAATAAGGTCAGTCTTATGAATAAAAAGCTTAGTTTAATAGCTATCGCTGCAACTTTAGTGTCTCAGTCTCTATGGCATTAACCCCTGCTGGGGAAAACTTTAACGATACAGGTGACATTTTAGCTCGTTCTAAACAGCACACAAATATCGAGTATGACATTATGGTGCAACGTGCTACTCAGGGAGCTATTTACTACATGTCAGCTGTCGCCCAAGTTGACTTCATCAAAGCGACCAGACGTGCAGGTGGCGATTATGACACCGTTAATTATGTGACTAAGCCTTTCGGTTCAAACAAAGGGTTTCTAACAGCTAACGATACTACCGCATACGCTTGGGGCTCTATTTCTACTAAAAAAGGTGCAATGGTTGTTGAAGTACCACCAATGACTGACAAAATTGACTATTTCGGCTCTTTCATTTCAGCTTGGCACATACCTATGATTGATGTTGGCTCTTTAGGGGCTGACGAAGGTAATGGCGGGAAATACCTGTTCTTACCACCCAACTATGACGGTAAACACGGTAGTGCGGCAGAGCTCAAAGTAAAAGGTTACATTATTGTACCCAATATGGATGGTCACGACGTTTCTTATTCGTTCCGCCCAACACTATTGAACGGTGCCACTCATGCAGATGCAGGTAAACATGCTAAAGGAGTTAAAGTTTACTCTTTAGCAGAAGTTATCGATGGCGATATTAAACCAACAAAGTACATGGATCTCACTAACGAGCCATACGATTGTCTGCCATATTACAACATGACGTTTATCGAAGACATTAACGACGTTGTGCAGAACAACCCAATACGTGAAAAAGACAGAGCTATTTACTCAATGCTACAAAGCATAGGTATCAAGAAAGGCGAAGCATTTAATCCAACACCAGTCCAAAAAAAAGCTGCACTTGAAGGCTTAGAACTCGCTTATTCTTACATGCAGAAGAAGTTTACAACTGAGGGCGAAACGGTTGCTCCACTATGGGTTAAAGGTGGTAAAAAACTATCTGAGTGGTCATTCTGGAACTTTGGTGCTCAGGCTCAGATGGGATTCCCATTTGAAGATGGTGAAGAGATTCTGATAGACAAACGAGCAGCGTCATACTTCTACGTAACGTTTCTACCGAGTAAACTTGGCGGCGCTACTTTCTACCTCACGGGTCTACGTGACGGCGATGGTAAAATGCTTAACGGTAAAGACACCTATAAATTAAATGTTCCTTCAGATGTACCAGCAAAAGATTTCTGGTCAGCTATTGTGTACAACATGGAAACGAAGAACTTCAACCGCGGTGTAGACCGTGTAGGAGCTTCGACTAAAGACCTAGACAAAATGGTTAAGAACGCAGACGGCTCTGTAGATGTATACTACGCACCTAACCTAGACAAAGTACCAAAAGGCTTCGAAGCTAACTGGGTGACCACAGAAAGTGCTACAGACGCTAATGATTGGTTCTTCCTGTTCCGCCTATACCGCCCTGAAACTAAAGAGTGGTTCAAAACTTGGATGCTGAACGACGTTGAGAACATCTCTAAATAGTAACAAACTCAAGGGCTCTTTTTAGAGCCCTTTTTTATTGCAATTACATTGAAAGCTATAACGGCTCGCATAATCACTTGTATCATCAAATCAATAACGTCAGAGTTATTGAGTTACAAACAACTTCCACCATCCGCTTGTGGCACTGTAAAGTCAGCCAATAAAATTTATTGCTCTAATTTCTAATCAATCATTACCAATGTTTTAATGAAACTGCTAGGTAATACATGCGGTTGCTATTGGTGATGTTAACAAAGACGGTAAGTTTGATATCGTCACCGGCAGTTCGGGAGCAATCAATAGGGTGTTTTATCAAAAATAAGGCGCTGATGACTAAGGTATTTAAAACAAGGGCTTCAATTATTGTGTGAAGCTCCTCTGCAATGTTGATAGTAAGTTACGCCTTTTTTCTTCATTGGGCGTTGTGGATTAGAGTAAATCATTCATGCCTCGCTTCATTAGCTTAATAATCAAGTGAATCGAGGCTTTTTTATTATGGCTGCAGCCCGAAAAAGACAAGTGAATTTAATTGAATTAACGGTGGTGTCTTTGTTAATTTCTCTAACTAATACCAAATAGAAGACATTGCTCTTCCTCCGATAAAACGGACACCAAACAACGCTTCAGATTTTATTTAGAATCGATAATAGTTGTTGTAAGCCGTGTTAACTCACGACTTACAGAGTTTAAAAAACTTTCCCTGAAAATAGCATTCAAATGTTAAAACAGACTGGAGTACCGTCGTTTGACAATTTCGTTATATTTTTGACTCAATACTCTTATTCTTCATGTATTTTTAACCATGCCGCTTGTGAACCATTCTTTATAATTTTATTTACTGAAGATCCATCCTTGTTCATCATATAAATATTTCTTATTCCGTCCGTCTCTGATGAAAAAATGAGTTGGGCCCCATCAGGTGACCAAGATGGATACCAATCATCAACATCATTATTTGTTAATCGCTGTTGATTTGAACCATCTATGTTCATCACATAAATTTCAGCGTTTCCATCTCTATCAGACATAAAGGCAATATGCTTACCATCTGGTGAAACCTCTGGATGCCACTCTTCAGCATCATTATCTGTCAACTGGATTATGTTGCTGCCATCACTATTGGCTATACTTATTTCACTTTTTTTATCTTTGAATTCAGAATGAAATACAATTTTACCCGCTGGTGTAAAATAAGGACCACCACCTTTTAGTGATTTTATTTGAGTCTGCTCGCTACCATCTAAATTCATTATCCAAATTTCTTGCTGCCACACTTTATCGGTATCTTTATATTCTCTTGAAAAAGCAATCTGTTTCCCATCAGGTGACCATGCTGGTGAATTATCCCACTTGTTTTTATCATGAGTTAACCTCTTCCTATCTGAACCATCACGATTCATTGTATGAATAGACCATGTTTTTTGTTCATCATATTTTGCATAAAAAGCAAAATATTTTCCGTCAGGAGACAAAGTGATATAGCCACCTTTTTCATTTGTACTTGTAATCGTTGATTTACCGTCAGTATTTTGTTGGTAAATTTGTACATGACCAGTTTCTTTTGCGGAATAAGCAATTTTATAGGTATTTGATTTAGCTTTACATCCACTACTCATTATCAAAAGAGAAAGTAACAGGGGTATTGAAAGGTAAATAGGTTTCATAATTTTTCCTAATTTTGAAATCAACGAGTTATTTAACGCCGCTTAAATGTGATTGAACAAGACATCAGTTTAAACAAGTCGACTGGAAAACACCTGAAGTTATTATGAATTTCAGCTGATTTTTTTCTGACGGCGATACTCAACTTATTTGATGCGAATAACGATTTTTATGGCGACACCTCAGTAACATGACTCGAGTATACATAACTATTTACAAAAAAATGATTCTTAATGCTTTGTTATTAGGGGATATTAAGACCCATCTACTAATCATTAATAGATGGTCTTAAGCGCTTAGTTATGTATTAAATTCCGCTATAAGCAAAACCTTACGAAAACTAATATAAAGACTAATATCAAAGCTAATACGAAAGCTAATACGAAAGCTAATATGAAGACTAATACAAAAATAAGAAAAGGATTCTGAAACCATGGTTAAACAAATATTAACAAGTGCTTTAGTGGCAGCGGTTCTACCCTGCAATTTGGTATTGGCACAAACTAAAATTCAGCCGCTTTTTGATGACCGACACTCCTACCCTGTTTCAATGGATAAAAACATCACCGCAGGTGTTGCGTTAGGTGACATTGATGGCGATGGCGATCTTGATTTAATCGAGTCCAACGGTCGTCACTGGCCTCACGCAAGCTTTGTTTATTTTAATGCCGATAATCGAGGTTTTTCCAAACGAGTGCAACTAGGGGAATTCCAAACCACCGGATACCGAGTAGAGTTGGCCGATTTAGACAACGACGGTGATTTAGACATTGTGCTTGCCGCAGACAAGTTGGCAAACAAGCTTTACTTCAACGATGGCAAGGGCAACTTCACCATCACCCGTGACTTTGGCAATGCTCAATCCAATACCCGCAGCATCACGGTAACCGACCTTAATAATGACGGAGCACCCGACGTACTGGAAATATGCCGTGGCACCGCTAATAATATTTTCATCAATGACGGCAAAGGACATATGAGCCTTGTTGGCACTTTCGGCAGCTTAGATGACAGCACACTCGATGTGGCTGTCGCCGATATGAATGGTGATGGCCATGTTGATTTAGTCTTGGCAAATCGTGATGGTCAGCAAAATAAAATTTTGCTCGGCACGGGTAATCAAAAATTTGAAGTAGCCATTCCTTATGGTAGTGGCAGTGATGATACTCGCGGCGTAGCAATAGCCGATATGAATGGTGACAAGCTGCCTGACATTATCACGGTAAATATAGGCTCGCCAAACGGTGTAATCATTAATAAAGGTGCGGGTAAATATTCCCCAGAGCAACACTTCGGTGCAGATCTACGATCTTATGCAATAGAGGTAGCAGATTTAGACAATGACGGTGACACCGATGTGGTGATTGCTAACACCATGGCGAAAAATGAAGTCTATCTAAATAATGGTAACGGCACGCTGGTATTAAATGCTTCATTTGGGGAGCCACAGGCTCGCACTTATGCGGTCGCTATTGGTGATGTTAACAAAGACGGTAAGCTTGATATCGTCACCGGTAGTTCGGAAGCAATCAATAGGGTGTTTTATCAAAAATAAGGCTCTGATTGATTAGCGTATTTAAAACAAGGGCTTCAATTATTGTGTGAAGCTCTCCTGCAATATTGATAGTCAGTAACCCTTTGTTCTTCATTGTCAGTTGTGCATCAGAGTAAATTAACGGTGGGTGTCCTTGTTAACTTTTGTTTATAAATTGATAATATTTAAAATTATTTTTAAACCTTTTTAGCAAAGCTATCATCTCAGTTACTAGTTATTAAAAATTCTTAATTAATTTGTCTGTGGAGAAGTTATAAATGATCAAATCATTATCTGTTTTAAAATATGCCCCTTTAGCTGTTGTATTAATGGCTGTTAATGTACAAGCAAAAACCATTAACAAAGAATATCAGGTGGCTGAAGGTGGAAAACTTAATATTGAAACCGACAGAGGCTCTATTGACGTTGAATCTCATAATAAAGATACCGTATTAATTGAAGTGAACATCGATGGTAAAGATGAAGACAAAATGGAGGTTGTTTTTAACCATAGTGGTGACAATGTAAAAATAATTGGTGATATGGAAAGCAGTGGTTTCAATTTTTTTAATAATAATAGCTTAAAGGTTACTTACACTATAAAAGTTCCGCAACATTACGAGTTAGACTTAAATACCAGCGGTGGATCTATTGAAATAAGTGAAATAAATGGTGAGATAGACGCTCATACATCGGGTGGTTCAATTTCGCTAGAACATGTAGAGGGTGATATTAATGTTCGTACCTCTGGCGGTAGCATTAATGTTGAAGAAGTTTCAGGTACTGTTGTTGCCCATACTTCTGGTGGCAGTATTAATGCTAAGTTGTCGAAAGCGCCAAGTGGAGATAGCAAATTTACTACCTCGGGTGGTTCAATTAAAGTTTATCTAGCGAAGGATATTCGTGCAGATCTTTACGCTAAAACCAGTGGTGGCAAAGTAAAAAGTGAATTCACTGTTAATGGTCATATTAAAAAGAATTCAATAAGCGGGACATTAAACGGTGGTGGTCCTGAACTAGTATTTAAAACCAGCGGTGGCAGTATTCGTATTAAAGAAATATAAACCAATCTAACCTAATTACTCTGGCCTGCTAAAACCCTTTTGGTAGGTCTTGTTTTCATTTTTAACTTGTCCTGTTTGTTTATCAAAAATAAGGCTCTCCATAGACTAAGGCTTTTAAAACAAGGGCTTCAATCATTACGTGAATTTTTTCCTGCAATGTTGATAGTTAGTTATTCGTTATTTTGTTTACTTAAACTCAAAGTCACCATCACGTGACTTTATATTGAAAAATTAAATAATTTAGCGAAATGTATGGTTTGTGTCCATTTGGCTTGATTTTCACTGCCAAAAATCCAACCACTCATGTTTTTTGTTTCAATAACAAATGCACCAAAATTCGATGCCACAATATGGCCAGTCTGGGTTGTACCGCCATCTTATAATGGCAAAGTTATATCGTTAATAATGGTGTATTTAGTTTGGTCTAAGTGCTTTGTTAATTTTTTGCTTGAGATTTCGCTATAACAAAATGTTCGAGTTTAAAAATTTGATCCTCAGGCAGGGTTCTACCGACAGGAGTAAAATATAGAGAGTTTAGATCGGCCAAAGTTTTATTTTCTTCTAACGAAAAACCATGTTGAGAAAGCAGCCCTGCCATTTCTTCCGCCGTGAAGAATGATACCCAAGGTTCTCCCACTTTTGCAGATAAGCGTTTTATTATTTCGGCTCGCTTCGCAGCTTTTGGGTAACCCTTACCAAAGCAAGCCTCAGGATCTTCATTTAGAAGTTTATCGACGTAAGATATAAAAAAAGTTGCACTTGTTTTTTGAGTAAGCGCTTCCAGTTCTTTAATTGTTGAAGTGATTGCTTCTTTAGTGATGTACTGCGAGACGCCTTCAAGGGTAAAAACGGTAGGCTTGCTTTGATCGAAACCCGCAGCCAAAAGTTGTTCGGCTAGCGACTGGTGATTGAAATCAACACCAACATAAGTGACGTTTGCTGAATTAGGTAACTCTTTGGGAAGTTTAGCACGCTTTCTAGCCTGAACTTCAGGCTGATCAACTTCAAATATTTTTAATGAAGACGGCAATGCAAGCCGATGAGCCCTTGTATCATATCCCGCTCCCAGAATAACGTATTGCTGCGAGCCACTAGCAGCACTTTGTTTGATCAAATCATCAATAAAACGCGTACGGGCAATTAAGTGTTGGTGAAAACCAGGTACGAACTTTTGAGTTATCAACACGCTTAGCTTATGCCCCATCAGCTTGATCAAGCCAGCACCTAATACGAACCTATCGGCATAAGGATCATTTATGATGCGTGTTTCAGGTTTGGCGAGTGTTTCAATCAAACGTTGTTTGGCCACGCCCTGAGCTGTGCCGTCTTTACTAAAAATTGAATTACTCATAGCTATCCTTATATCGAAAAATAATTTGCCTCGTTACAATTACCCCCTTCAGCTGCGAACAATGACACTCCTTGGTAGTGATTGAAGGCTAGAGAATTTATTATATATTCAGCTCAGTACCTTACGTTAAATTATGCATATTTAATTAATGTAAATCTACCTGAATATCAAAGAACTATATATACAAAGTATGTAAGTTATTTAAGATCATTGTTACTGATACAGTTAAGTAACATCATTGGAATGTTGATGTCTGCTTATAAAATATAACGCCCTAATAATTAACGAAGCCCCCCTTTAATTGATCTATTTTAAACGATGACAAACTTCCAAACACAGGCATCTACTTTGATAACCAGTTGTTCTAATAGTTAAATAAATAACGACATCGTTGGAAGTTTTAAATAAGTAAAAATGGGCACACAGTTATTGGGATGGCTATTCGTTGCTTTTGTACATTTAGCCGCTTAACTTCACCGCTAAAACTAGGTAAAATAACCAGCTAAATTATCATCTACATGAATAAATAAAGGTTATCGGGTGACAGAAAAACATCTTATTTGGGATTTACCCTTACGTATTTTTCACTGGAGCTTTGCCCTAACCATCCTAGCTTCTTGGTATACCTCAGAGCAAGAAGGTGACTTAGTTGAGCTGCACATGCAATTAGGTTTTGTGGCCATAGCATTAATCATATTTCGCATTCTGTGGGGCATTATAGGACCAAAACATGCCCGCTTTTCCCAATTTGTCCCCTCGCCCAAAACGCTGATTAACTATTTACATCCAGCAAAAGAAAGTAAACCTACCGCAGGTCACAACCCGTTAGGTGCTTTGATGGTGATATTGATGATTGTATTAATCACATTGCAAGCGGTTAGCGGCTTATTTATCAACGATGATATATTTTCCTCAGGGCCATACTACGGCAGCATTGCTAATGATCTAGAGAAAATAATGTTTTTTTTACATCGCAACACCTTTGACTTTATGATTGCTGCAATCGTTTTACACCTTGGCGCTGTTACCTATTATTGGTGGTTTAAAAAACAAAATTTAGTACTACCTATGATAACGGGGAAAAAGTCGGCTAAACAGGTAACTCCTGCTGATGCTATACCTCATTCAAAGCTTATTCTTGCCTGTGTTATTGCGGTTTGTTGCATTGCTTTTGTTTATTGGCTGGTGGTATTAAATGCTCCTGTAGTTGAAGAGTTTTTTTACTAGTGATAAGTAATAAACAAGATTAATAAAGCTACTTATTTAAACTAAAAAGCGGTAAGAGAAACGCTAAGAAAAGCTCAACACTTACTTTAAAAGACAATTAACTTATCGTTAGTCTTTCTTAAAATTGTCGTGACAACCACCACAGGTTTTACCTACGCCACCAATCGCTTTTTTGATAGCCTTTTCATCGTTAGATTGTGCTACCGTAATTAAGTTAGCCGAAGCTAAAGTTAACTTTTCAATATTTTTTCTGAAGTGGTCACGCTCTTGCCATATTTTAGCTAGTGCTTGTGTTTTAACATCGAACTTTGAGGTATCAGTACGCGTGTAATCAGCGATCATTAATGATAATTGGTTAATGCGAGTCGCATTTTTTTCAGCCACTTTTGCATCAACGGGAATTTTTCCTTTAGCCATAGCGCCCAATGTCCCCATGTTACTGCCCAATAATTTAAAGATAGATTGGCGTAATTCAGTTGCTTTAACAGCATGCTTTTCAGAGCTAGCCGGTTGCGCCACAACGGCAGTGGCAGCCACTACACTCGTTGCAACGGTAATAGCTAATAAACTTTTTTTCAGGACATTCATCGATATTTCTCTCTTAAATATTATTATATGATTTTTATTCGGCTAGTGTAGCGTAAAATCACGCAACATAACTAGGACACTCGCGTATATTAACCAAGCTAGCGCAGAAAAATCGGCATTCCATTTAACTAACTTGCCTCTTAAACGCATGAGGCTAGTTCTGACAACGGGCATCAATAAGTGTGATTTGTGAGATAAGCACGCTATCGGGTGGGATTGAACCTGGAGAACCCTTGCTGCCATACGCTAACTCAGGTGGTATATAAAGCTCCCAAGTTTCCCCTACTCTCATCATAGGGACTCCTTCACGCCAGCCATCAACTGTTTTAGATAACTTGAACTTTTTCGGTTGGCCGCGCTGATAACTACTATCGACAACTCTTTTCGATCTAGCTAACAACATTGTATAGTGCACATTAACTTGATAATCAGGATCAGGCTTACAACCCGTACTTTGCTTTATAACTTTGTACTGCAACCCCGAGTCAGTGGCTACTACTCCTGCTCGCTTTAGGTTCATTTTCAACCAATGGGCATTCATTTCTTCGGCGCTATACAAGCTACCTGAGTTGTTTGAACTGGCGCAACCCAGCATCAATATACAAACAAAACTGACCAACCCGGTGCGTATAAACATATTTTACTCTCGACTAATTAGTGGATATTTTATGATTTATTAATTTAAGCATGGCTTTTGGAAAATTATTTTTTTCATGCTGCTATAACTAATAGGACAAGTTATTTTATAGCTAAGTTATTATAAAGTCATGACATTAACGTTATCAATTCATCCTCCAAGCCACTTGTGTGTATTCATGCTGAGACTTTTTTTCAAACTCTACTTATTTTTTAAAACTAATACGCTGTTCTTCTGGTCAATATGAAAGTCGAAAGCGCGTAAAAAATTCATTCCTAACAACCCATCATTATTTTCGCTAATAAAGGGGCTTACCGCAAAATCAAAGTCGTTAATGGTATAGCCTTGTATTTCAAATTCGGCGACTTGGTAGATACTGGCGTTTACCTGCCCGCCAGCAGTATTGAGGGTTAAATCTTTAACATAAACAACGTCTGAGTATTGGCGTAGGGCGTTAAAGGCTGGCTCAGATAATAGTGAGATACTTGCCCCTGTGTCTAACATTAACGATAGGTTAAAGCTGTCGTTAATGAGCGCTTGTACGATAAAATGTTCACCTTGGCGATTAAGTGGAATGCTTTGTGGCCTTCTTAATGCGGCTTCAATATCGGCTAATAGCGCCAGCGATTTTACTTTATAGTTAGGCTCATCTAGCAAAGGCTGTATAGCATTGAGCGCATATTCAAATTCGCCTAACTGATATTGTGCACGAGCAAACAGCCATTGTAAGTTGAGGTTTTGTGGGTCAAATACCTGAACTTCTTCAACTAAGTCGCTAAGCTCTATCCAATGTTCATTAGTTATTAATGCTTCTGCGTATTTAACAACAAGCTCTCTGGCGAAGTTAATTGCACTGCGCTTTTCAGCTTCATTGTGTACGTGGTATTGCACTTCGTAGGCGTTTTTAATCGCAAGTAAAGGCTGTTGCTGCTGCCAATATAAATCAACTTGTTGATACAAAAAATCGTTATCGTCTGGCCTAAAAGCTAAATAAGCACTGATTGAGTTTTCAGCATGGCGATAGTGTTTTTGCCCAATTAACTCCTCGGTTGTCTTCAACCAAAAGCGCTTTACATTGGCTAACTCTGGTGTGTGTTCTTTTGGGCGATCTGTTCGGTAATCGGTTTTAAAGTCATTCGCTAAGGTATTAATAAAGTCTCCGGCAGTAAAGTAGTCTTTGTCAATTATGGCCTGTTTAATGTGATTAACTAATTGTTCGGCGTTTTTGGTGGCAACTCCGCTACTTTTATCGATATCATCAGATTTATTACTGTCGCGATAGTTGTTTTGGTCTAGGCTTTGGTATCGGGGTGGACTCTTGCTTTTGTCATTTTTTAAATAGGCGGCAACTTGCTGAAGTTCATTTTCAATTGTGCCGATATTTACGCTAATGCTTAATTGCATAAACAAATAAATATTAAGGACTACAGAACAAATTAAAGCAATAACTAAGGCAATACGCGACATGACCCTCTCCCCCTCCCCAAAAACTCACTTTATTGTAAAAAACTTACAGCGCTGCTTAAACTTAAGCAAGAGGATCTTTGCCTCATTACGTTGTTATTCACTTAAGCAAAATATAAGCGCTGTGAAATGTTTCAATAATGCCAATTCGCAAGTTAGTCGATTAACTAATTTGCCAAGTATTTTTTCGGCGAACAACCCAATTGCTTTTTAAAACCAGTAATAAAAGCCGAGGTAGATTCATAGCCTAACTCAAAAGCTATATCTACAAGCTGGGCATTGGTATTTAGCATTTCTAATGATTTGAGTATTCTAAGCTTCTGCTTCCAACGGCTAAACCCCATGCCATAATGTTTATTAAATAATCGATTTAAGGTACGACTGGAAGCGCCGACTTTCAATGCCCATTGCTCTATAGTGAGTTTGTTAGCCGGTTGATGATTAAGCTTTTCAATAATAGGTAATAACCTTTTATCGTTTATGGTCGGCATAAAAAGCTCATTGCTTTGCGCTATCGCCAACCTATCTATTAATACTTGTATGAGGCGTTTGCTTTGTTCAGTTTCTTGATAGTCTTTAGACCAACTGGTAATTTCTAATATCAGCGACCTCAGTAACGGGTCAATCGTTAAAGGTCGCACTTTATCACCCAGTATTTCACTTAGCACTGGGTCTATATGCAAACTGCGGTAACTCACTTCATTTTTGCAAAAGTGTTGATGGTAAATATTAGGCGGTAACCAAAGCGCCTGCTCGGGTGGTATCACAAAAGTACCTGCGTCCGTTACAATGTGCATTATGCCTTTACTAGAATAGGCTAGTTGTGACCATGGATGAGAATGATTAGGGATTTCAGTCATTGCTTTAAACTCCCCCGAAAGAGGCGACACTGAGCGAGGTAAGCTTGAGTAAGTTCGAAGTGGTGGTTGTTTGTGCCACTTCAAATCTGTCTGAATTGATAAATTAACTGTCACAATTGTCTCTATTGGTCGCCTTTGATTCATAATATACTGCACATCATCGCTAAACAAGCTGAATTGTTATCAGAAAAAACACCATGTTTAGCGAATGAAATGTTATTTATTTAGTGTCAAAGGAGCAGTATGAAAAACTCGACTACAGCAATACAACAGGCTCAGGTTCAAGGCAAGACATGGCAAACACCTTTTGTATTTTTAGCCATTGCCAGTATTGTTATGTCCGCCACTTTTGCTGGTTGGATGGCAATGCTCAACAATTTTGTTATTGAGCAAGCTGCATTTACTGGTGCTGAAATTGGCATGCTGCAGTCTTTACGAGAAATCCCCGGATTTTTAGCCTTCACAGCAATCTTTGTTTTGTTAGTTTTTGCTGAACAAACCTTTGCATTAATCTCCTTATGTATTTTGTCAATTGGCGTAGCGATTACCGGCTTGTTTCCCAGTGTTTATGGTCTTTATGCAACAACGGTACTGATGTCTATTGGTTTTCATTATTATGAAACCATTAACACTTCGTTAAGCCTGCAGTGGTTTAAAAAAGAAGAAGCAGCAGGAAAGTTAGGTAAGTTGATGTCGATTAAATCGGCAGCATCACTCACTTGTTATGCATGCATTTGGTTAGGGTTCAGTGTATTTTCTGCCAGCTATCAACTAATGTATTTGTTTTTTGGCCTTGTCGGGCTAGCACTTACATTGTGGTTGGCGTTTGCTATGCCTAAATTTAGTATTGAACATACTCAACATAAAAAGATAATTTTACGAAAACGTTATAGCTTGTATTATTTTCTTACCTTCTTAGCTGGGGCTCGTAGACAAATTTTTGTTGTTTTCGCCGGTTTTTTAATGGTTGAAAAATTTGGTTATAGCGTACAGCAAATCACTATTTTGTACATGATTAACCATGTGATCAATTTCTTTTTAGCACCTAAAATAGGGACTTGGATAGCCAAAGTAGGTGAACGAAAAGCACTTACGCTAGAGTATCTTGGATTGATTACTGTATTTGTTGGTTACGCGCTTGTAGAGTCTGCCAATATTGCCGCGGTACTCTATGTAATTGACCATTTGTTTTTTGCGATGGCCATTGCCTTAAAGACCTACTTTCAAAAAATTGCCGACCCAAAAGATATTGCTTCAAGTGCCGGCGTTAGTTTTAGTATTAATCATATTGCCGCTGTGGTGATACCCGCTGCTTTTGGCTTAGTTTGGTTATATGATGCCTCATTGGTATTTTATGCTGGGGCAGGTTTTGCATTTATCTCGTTAGTCGCTAGCCAGTTTGTTAATACCGATACTAGCCCTAGCAGAAAAATGGACCATACAATCAACAAAGAAATCAGCGAAGGCACCCAAGGATAATTGATAGGTTTATACCTCTCTACTAAGGTTAAGCAACCAATTCAGTCGAGAGGTTTTCTATAAGTGAATAAAGTTTATTGTGGGCTCGGGCACAGAGGCAGGGTCTGTCCCCGACTTAACTCCTACAAATCATAATTTAGCGAGCTACAGCGTCAAGAAAAATTTTAGATACACGGACAAATTCTTCTTTATTTTCAGCATCGTGACCACCATGGCCAATATTGGGAATAATCCAAAGATCAGAGTTAGGTAGATATTTTCTTGAACGTATAACTTCCTCTAGTGGAACACCTTGATCATTGTCTCCAGCAACGATCAAAACGTTTGTCTTAATTCTTTTCAAATCCTCATTACTTAGCCGTACCGAATAATTCTTAAACTGTTCAAACATGATACGCACTTGTTCATCCGATTTATGAGCATCTTTTATCCAAGGATAGTCTTTGGCTATTTCATAGGTAAATGATTTTTTAATTTCAGGGTAATCCTTAATAGACCAACTGCCCAAAGAGCCAATGGTAATCATAGATTCAATAAGCGATGGGTTAATTAATGCCAGTTGATAAAGTACATCACCACCGTAGCTAAAACCGAATGCATTGATCTTTTCTAGCTTCAAATGTTGGATTAACCTATTTAAATCATCTGCAACTTTCTTAATTGATAATGTTTCAGTAAAGGCATCAGATTTTCCATGTCCTGATAAATCAACCAAGTAAACTTGATACTCATTAATATAGTCATTCACATGATCACGCCAAGCTTTAGATGATTGGGTATATCCATGAAGCAAAAACAACGGCTTACCCTTACCATAAACTTCGTAATAAATGTTTTTTCCGTTAATAGTAACTATTTCTGCTTTTGTTGCTTGGTTCGCAAAACAAGTTGATGACATTACAACTCCGATTAATATAATAATAATTTTTTCTAACATGGTATTTACTTCTTTATGAATTTTTCTAACGTGTAAACACTTCATTTGTGCTTACCCACTTTATAACCCACTCTCTAGGTGACGCATTTTCTAACCACTGACCTGATGCATAAAACAGGTATTTTCCATCGGGAGTTATAAATGGGTTACCAAGGTTTTTAGTGTTAATATTATCTGGTAGCCTTTTAGGGAGTTGCCAACTGCCTTTATCTCGGTATGAAATGTAAATTTCGAGATAGTCATCGAACTTCTTTTCAAAAAGTAGGTATGACTCGTCTGGTGCTACGAAAGGAGTTAAGGTGTTATGGTTGTCGCCTTCTGCAAAGACTAATTTTTTGGCCTTCTGATACACCCCGTCTTTATGCTCGGTTACAAATAAGGCCATGTCACTAAAATCCGGATTGTAGCTGTGAAAATACATACTGCCCGAACGAGTAAGTGACGGATGGGAGGTCGATTTCCCATCCATTCCCGGTATGTTTACCCATTCAGCTTTGCTCCAATCATTTTGTGTTTTTTTGCTTCGCCATATATGCCAGTTATTAGAATTCTTTTCTTCTCCAGTTGGCCGAGTGGAACTAAAATAAACCCACTGGCCATCTTCAGTAAAATGAACACCATGTTCTAGATACGAAGAATTGAAGAAGGCCTCCTTGGGAGTCGTCCATTGTTCACCTGATTTCCTTATGTACATCACAGTAAACTGGCTGAAGTTTGCATTAGAAAGCGTGTAATAGTACTCATTCATATCTGGTGTAAAAACACCTGCATGAGCAAGTTGATTACTGGGTATTAACTCTGACTTGAATAACAAAGGTTCATCGATTGGTCTATATTCACCCAAATATTGCTCTTGCTCAATATTCATTTTCATCTTGGTATTGCATCCTATTATCGCTATTAAAATGGGTAAACTTATAAATTGAAACATTGTTTTCATACAGTTTAATTGCCTATAAATTAATATGTTACTTCCCCTGACATTAGTTTTAATTTTGAGAACCATTTGGGAATTTTGTATGTCGCATATGTAGTGGAGTATTCTCTTCACTATATTGCTAATAACTAAGTTCACCCAATTACCTTCCTATCTTTAAGTACTGAGCGCTTGATATAGTTTTCCTACTTTTGTATATCCATCATCAATCAAGCTCCGACACTACATTTTTGCTAGCGAATTATAATCTCAGGCGTTATGATAAATTTAAATATGACACAATAAGACACATTAAATGGCCCGAGGATCATCTTTTGATAAACTAGAGCGACTGGATCAGCTAATAGGAAAACTAAAAGCCGGTGAAGCATATACAGCAAGTACTTTAGCCGAAGAGCTCGGCGTGAGTTTGCGAACTATGATGAGAGATATAAAAACGCTAAGAGATAAAGGATATCCTATTGACGCTGACAAAGGCAGAGGTGGTGGCGTGAGGCTCTACCCACGATGGGGTGTTGGTCGTTTAACAATGAACTATCGAGAAGTTATTGACTTGCTGCTTGCGCTAAGTATCTTGGAAAAACTAAATTCGCAATTATTTTTAAACAATCTAGAATCCGTTAAAAATAAGTTGTATTCAAGCTTTCCTGACTCTCAACGTCCTAATATTCGTAAGATAAGAAATAGGATACTCATCGGCGAACTTGCACCTACAACAGCTACGCAGAATTATAACGTCATAGTTAATAATCAGCAAAACGACATTATCCTAGAAAGCTTTTTCGACCAAAAATGCCTAGATATTCGTTACAAACAAAAAGATGGCACTATTACAGAGCGGATAATTGAAATTCACTTTCTATATTTAAATTGGCCAATTTGGTATTTGATATGTTTTGATCACCTGAGAAAGGAGCCGAGAACGTTTCGAATTGACAGAATTCAATGCGCTAAAATCACAGAAGAAAATTTCCAAAGTAGAGTAATTAGCTACTTTTCACCTGAATTTGAAAAGTTTTCATCTCGTCTATAATATTTGAGATAATTGTTTGACCTGTTTGACCTTTTTTTAATGCATAGTGCGATGTACATCACCTTCAAGACTTTCTATGTCACTCAACATTATTTTGCCGTTACTGACGTCGTAGCTATTAAAGTCATTCAGACGATATTTAGTGCTTTTATCAATACCTAAATTCAAGCCAGTATTTAATGGTACGGCATTTAAGTAATCACCATCGTTTTCACCGCCGCCATAATACAAAACATTTGCGTCTATTTTCACATGGTAAAAATCATTAGGCAGGGTTAGTTGAGTTTTAGTCAACTTATCTGGGTTAATCACTAAATTCTCATTAAACTTGAGTGACGTGGTGCGATATAAATTATTACTTTGCTGTTCAATTAAATAGTTATATTCAGGGTGTTCTCTATCAGTAAGTCCATAAGCCCATTTACCCTTGATTTGCTGAACTTTATTGTTCAATAAATTAACGACCATTAGCTCTGGTATACCATTTTTAACGGTAGTAATTGCTGCACCATTTTTTGTTAGCCAATCAAGGGATATTATGGGGTGATCACTAGTAAATATTAACTGCTCTTGCTTGAGGGTTGTTAACGGGTTAGCCTCATTTAACGTGCTGATGGGGATCAAATAAACCTCATTATCTACATTCAACAATAGTTTTTGATCATCCGCTGACACAGCCATATAGCCCAACCAATAAGACTGAGAAAAATTAGTTACTATCTCAGCTTCTTTTACCTTATAACGACCTAAATACAACTGTCTACGGCCACTGCGCTCAGAAGTAAACAAGTACTGTGAGCTTTGATGAAATAGTGCGGGGTTAGTATCATAAACCGTTGAGTTATCAATGCTGCTAACTAACTTTGGCGGCACTAACCAACGATTGCTATAGTTTTCCTGCTCGGTGCTAAACAATAAATTTTTTCCATCAGGAAATAATGACATTCGTGGCGATAAATATTCAGACACACTAACCACTGTAGTGGCATTATTACCATTTAAGTCACTTTTAATAATTTGGTGGGCAGGCGGTGCAGCATAATAATAAACTTGCTCTGAATCATGATGCCAAATAGCTTCACTAACGGGGTAATCAAACTTAAAACCTTCCGCTATTTCGTTGGTAAGTAAATTCAATACCAGTAGTTGAGTTTTATAATCGCTATTAGTGCTCATTATTAATAGCTTATTTCCATCAGGCGAAATATCAACACTATGATGTCCCCAACCTACTGGCTCTACTTGAGTTACCAGGCTATGTTTTTTAGTTGTTAGATCAAAAGCATAAATCTGGTTTGGCCAAAAATTTTGCGGTTGTGCAGTGTAATAAATGGTGTTTTTACTGATATGGTAATCAATATCTTTTACCCGTTTATCACTGCAATCAAACAGCTTTTCAGCGGATTGCCACTGCATGGTTTTATTGGTTTGCTTTACCTGTTTTATTGGCTTTATTGGAGTAAGTGCGGCTCGATAAACGCCACAGCGGCCTTGTTTATCATCAAGATAAAACAAATTGGTGGTGCCGTTGTCTAACCCTGAACTTTTTCCTGCAACTACCGCGACAATGTTACTAATGCTGGCTTTACCAATGTCGATTTGCTTGGTTTTCGCGGTATGAATATTTTTTACCCACAATTGATAGTTCGTACTTTCTGGCGTATTTTCTAAGTTCTGTTTCTCGTCCTTTTTCAACTCTTTCTTCAAGTCTTTTTTCAACTCTTTCTTCAAGTCTTTTTTCAACTCTTTCTTCAAATAATAAAGATGGTTATTATTTGGATGCATACGTGCTGATTGTTCCGCGCCATGTGCACGTGTTAACTCCATGGTATAACGATTATTGTTACTACTTTTTTCGGTATTATTTTTATCATTATCACTAAAAACTTGCCATAAAAGTAAGCTACAAAACAGAAATAACATGGCGATTATTATTTTGCTGTTACTGTTTTTGGGTAAGTTTTTTTTGAGAGTACTTTTGGGGCTATTTTTGAGAGGATGTTTGCGACTATAAGTATCATTGGTTGCATCAGCTATGTTCTGATTTTTTTCAGCTATATTAACGTTTTCAAGCAAGGTCACTTCGCATATCAGCCGATAACCTCGTTTAGGCACGGTTTGAATATAACGAGGGTTTTTAGGCTCGTCAGCTAGCACTTTACGCAGATTGGCAACCAGTTTATTGATGGCATTGTCGGTAACAAGTGAGCCTGCCCACAAATTATCTAAAATATCCTGCCGAGAAATAATGCTATTAGGCTGCTTAACAAACAGTAATAACAACTCGAATAGCTTAGGTTCTATCGAAATTTCTTTATCTTGGCAAAATAGCCGAGCCTGTTTGTCATCAAGAGTAAACTCACCAAATTTTATCATACCATTTACTTTTCTCTTGAAGCTTAATATTAATTGAACCAGCCAAAAGGTGGCTTTTATATAAATTTAAGTTTATCAGATACAAAAGCCAGTTAAATGAATAAAACCCACTGTTCGATTAAAAAAGACACAAAAACGCCCGTTGTCACCTTTTCATCACCTTTTTTCCTATAAAATTCATTACATTCCAGTCAAAAAAGATAACAATAATTCGGTAAACGAGACTTAACCAACTCAATTGAAAGGATTACTTTATGTTTAAACGTGTCATAACCATTATCATCATTACACTGCTCGCTAATATTAATACTACATATGCCAAGGTTCGGGGAGAGCCGAAGGTTGATAGCCTGCTTTCTAAAATTTTAGCCGAACAACGAGAGCTGTTAATCCACCTGCCAAATAACTATCAGCAAAATACCTCGCTAACTTATCCTGTGCTTTATTTATTAGACGGTCAAAGAAACTTCGGCCATGCCGCTGGTACTTTAGATTTACTTAATCAAGATGGTAAGTCGCAAGAAATGATTATAGTTGCCATTAAAAATACCCACCGCACCAGAGACTTAACCCCGACTTATGATGAAAGCTATAACCAATGGGGCATTTCTGGTGGTGCTGACAACTTTCTTGATTTTATCGAAAAAGAACTGATTCCCTATGTAAATAAAAACTATCGTACCAACAATTTTAAAATACTGTCAGGTCATTCTTTGGGTGGTTTATTGAGCGTTTATGCATTGCAATCAAGACCGCAGTTGTTTCAAGCCCACTTTGCCTTTAGCCCAAGTTTATGGTGGCACGATCAAGTGATCTTCAAAGATGCTGAAAACTTCTTCACAAATACCGCACAATTAAATAACTATCTATATTTAAATTTGGGCAATGAAAGTGGCGATATGCTTAGCGCTTATGAGCAATATACCCAGTTACTAAATACACATACAGCTAAAGGCTTTAGTTATAATTCAGACATAGATAAACGAGAAACCCATGGCACTTCTGCGCTTATAGGCCTGCCACAGGCCTATCGACATTTGAATACTACATTACAATGCCCAAAAGAGGTGGTTTCCCAAGGTGTACCAGCGATTGAGCAGTTCTTTAAAAAACAGTCTGAAAAATATGGCTACCAAATAAAACCTAGCTACCGTGCAATTAATCACGCTGGCTATACCGCGTTGAATAATAAAGACATCGCGACTGCGATAAAAGTATTTGAAGCCAATGTAAAAAGCTACCCCTACAAAGCCGATGGTTATGACAGTTTAGCCGATGGCTTTGAAGCAAACGGTCAACTTAAAGAGGCATTAAAAATGAGGAATATGGCTATTAAAAAAAGCCTGAACGAGAATGTAGAAAACAATTCATATAAAACTCATCGCGTGAATTTGTTAGCGTTAATAAAGGAGGGTAATTCTTAGAGCTACCTTAGAATTAAGTAATAAGATCATTGAAAATAACAATTAACGAGACACCCACAGTTAATTGTTATTTTTCGCTCAATGACTTTCTTGAACTTATTAACTTACCGTAGATTATTTACAAGTTATCGAGATCTTGTTGAAATTCAATTAGCCTTTTATCTTTTGATTTTTTAGCTAACTCTACGGCCCTTTGGTAATATTTTTTTGTGATAGATTTCTGATTTAAACTCAAATAAGCATCCCCCAGTTCATTTTGAATTTTGGCATTTTCAGGATTTGCTTTCGCCATGATTTCAAAAACCTCAATCGCACCTTGGTACTGTTTATTTTCTAGATAATATTGAGCGATTGAATTGGCTCTAGAAAGTTTAATTTTTTCGAGCATGTCAGTAGATTTAAATTCATTCATAAATAAATCAAACTGTTCAAAGTTATCAGCCCTAATCGCATTTCTAACTATGGTAAACATTGACCATGGCTCGGCTTGTTCAGAAAAACCAAAACGTTGTGCGCGATGTTTATTATAGGCATAGAAATTCTTCAGCCCGCCTGCTTCGTTAAAATGTTTTAGGCTATCTATTTGAAAGATTTGATAGCCGTAAAAATAATTTTTCACTCCTTGAAACATAGTGGCATAGGCAGTCGATAAATGTTCTTCATCGGGGATAACTCGATATGTCCAACGCAATTGCTGAGGTGTTTTAGTGGTTAATAATTCATTAAGTTTATCGGTTCCACCGATAACGCCATTTTCGCCTTCACTAACAGTAAAATATAGATACGAATCTAAGTTACTTTGAAGTTTGTCTTCAAGTTGTTCAACCCTGCTTTGTTTGGCAAACCATGTTTCAGCAACAGGATAAGGACTGGCAGCAATATGGCCAGAAAAAAGTGTCGGTTTTTTAGCAAGTGTCTCGATAACATATGCGCCGGCGAACTCCCAACCAAAGAGAATACGTTCGTTCGTGGCTCGATAATTTTTCTCGACATGCGGCAGTAATTCTTTTTCTATAAAGGCTGAGAAGTCTGTTTCGGTAAAGTGATTGAATCGATCTGGGTACTGGTTATTAATGCCAACAACGATAAACTCAGGTGTTACTTTTACTGTGCTTCTAAGAGATTGTGACAAGCTCACACCTAAGGTAAACAAGCGTTGACCATCTAAAATATACAGCACCGGATATTTTTTTGTCGACGAGTGATAACCTTCAGGTAAATATATTTGCACATCTCGGTTTTCAGCCAATACTTTAGAAGCTATTGAGAATTTTTTGCCAATAACATTATCCATCTCTTGTGAATGCAACGCGGGTGAAATCACTCCCAGCATCACTAATAACATAACTAATAACACAACTATATTTTTCATTTAATCATCTCTTCTGTAATTTCATTAATTGAACCGTAGTTCATTTATTTTGAACAAAACGGACTTTTTAATCCGCCTTGAGGATGTTTTTCATGCGATTTATTTTTTGCTGAAAAGGTGCGGTATTTACATTTTCTTTGTCACTCGCAATATCAACAGCTTGCTCGAGAGAGTTAATTGCTTGTTGATAGTTTTTTGCTGCCTCATAAGCATCTGCCAAGCTATCCAAGGCATTAATCGAATCTGGCTTTACTTGGCTTATCTGTTTAAATACATTAATCGCTTCTTGATTTCTTTTTTGTTGCAATAAGCTATAACCATATCGATTCAAGCTAGCTTCTTGTTTTTGGGAAACAGGTTTACTGAAAATATCTAATAGCAATTGCTTAGCTTTTGAGCGATAAACTTCAGCTTGTTCCATGTTGTTTTCTTGTTGATAAAGCATTGCTAAGCGATCAACCACACTGACAGACGTTGGCATCGCAATAACCAACTTATTCAATAATGCAATGGCTGAAGCACTATCATTAGCACGTAAAAAGTAACTGATTATTCGATTGGCATTATAAATTTTATAAGGTGATTGCCAGACCGGCCACAAAGCAAAAGCTTGATCAAACTTCTTATCCATGAGTTGATAAAAAATCGTTTCAAAAACAGCGGATTGAAATTGTCTATCTGTCGCTTGTACTTGGTATTTATTCGCTCTTTTTTCAAAGTAATTGAGCAACTCTTTATGGCCAAAGTTTGACGACAATATTTGTCTTTTACTGGGTTGTCGGTAATCTTCAAAATGCTTTCTTAAACCATAGTTTAATGCCGGATAATAAACTGAACCATGAGACTCTTCAGGGAAGGTTTTAAGGCTAATGGACGTTTCTTTATCTATAGCATTAGTAATTTGCTCAGAAAGTTCGATAACTTCGTGCAACATAATCGCTCCGCCCATAATGATTTGCAGATCGCTTTTGTTCACCGCCTTATTGACTGCCTTTTGCTCAGAGAGCTTTTGATAGTTTGCAATGCTATTTTCTAACGCACCCCCCCCTAAAACAGGTTCGATAGCTATATAACCATTAAAAGTATCGCCACTAACCGGCATGCTATCAATAACAAATACCGCCGAGTAAGACTGACCTATTAAAATGTTATTATCCAAGGTGCGATAATTATCATTAACGTATGTCGAAAGCTCCTTAGTCAAATAATCTCTAAAAGGTTGAGCATTATTAATAACATTACTAAACCACTGGCTACTTTTAAACGGTATACCAACAATAATACTTTGTGGAATATCGCCATGCTCCATTAATCGTTCAATTTGAGTAACCGAATGAAAATAGAGATTATCCATATAAGTTAACGTTTCGTTGTTAGCATCAAGTAAATAGATTACAGGATAACTATGTTTAGTTTGGTGATAGTCTTTTGGTAATCGCAGATAAAACTCACGCTGCTCAGCCAAATTTTTCGATTGAAATGCAATTTTTTCACCAAGTTCGACGTTAACCTGTTGCACCTCACTGCGACTAATATCGTCAGCAAGGGCAAGCGGACTTATCAAAAGAAACAACAGAGCACTGAGGTGAGTGATTAACGGTGTAGGTGTGCTAACTGTTTCTTGGCTAGGCTTTGATAATACCGCTTTTAGCAAGTTAAGTTTTAACAGTAAGTTGTTGGCAAATAGTGTATTCACATTTTCCTCTTTATTCATTAAGTGAGATAACTCTAAGTCTATTGTCTCCAACTCAAAAAAAAATACCCTACAGATTTACTGATAAAAAACTGATGGTTTGCTGATGATTACCCTAAAGCGCTTAATTACCGCTATTTGGCATAATAAATTGCTGAAAGCTTAAAAAATTGTCGGTATACTTTTTTGACTGCTAAAAATAGTAAATTCAGGCGATAAACAAACTTATGAGTGATTTTTGGGTTGGCAATTTCAGAGTCGATGTCTCACGGGCACAAATCATTGTCAAAGATGATATCGTCTCGCTTGAACCTAGAGTATTAAAGGTTCTGCTAACGCTTGCTAAGTATCAAGGCGAAGTGGTTACTCATGAAACACTGCTTGAAAGTGTTTGGCCCAATGTGGTGGTTGCTCCTAATGCCGTGCAGCGTTGTATTGGCCAACTTCGAAAGGCATTAGGCGACGATGCTAAGCAACAAAAGATGATCGCTACTCACCCTAAAGTTGGTTATAGCCTTATTGCTCAAGTGCAATGGCCAGAGAAAAACTTAGTCGAATCACCATTAACGCCTGAACAAACTGTTCAAAGTCGCCGGGGCTTTTACTCATCTTTATTTGCCATAAGCCTATTGTTGCTAACATGGTACTTTCTGCCTTCGCCAACAATATTGCCACCTATTGATCGCCTTACTCCAATAACCCTTACCGACGAAAAAGAATACTACCCAAACTTTTCACCTGATGGTCGTTACGTCGTTTATAACCGCTATGTAGGTTTATGTGAAAATCAACTATGGGCTAAAGATTTAACGGAAAATAGAGAGTACCAGTTAACAAAAAGAGACGGCTATTATGGCTCTGCCGCATGGTCCCCCGATGGTAATCAACTGGCTTTTTCTGAAACTGTCGGCTGCCAATCATCAAAGCCAATACAGAGGTGTCGCAACATTAGCGCAATTTCTTTTATCTTAGCCAAGTCTGAACCTCAAGTACCTCGTGAGTTATTAGCGTGTCAGGATCATAATTATGGTGGTATTAATTGGCTAACAAACAACAAAATAGCTTTTATCGACTCTTTTTCACGGAAAGGAGAAATAAAAACCTTATCACTTGATAGCTCATTGATAACTTTACTTTATAGTAACGAGTCGTACCAACCTCAAGCGTTAAGTTATTCCCCCAGAAATAAAAAGCTCGCAATTACTGTTCATGACCAAAGACAAAATATCTCTTTAGTTTTGTTTAATACCGATAATAATACCGCTGAATTTCTACCGTTAAAGATACCAGCCGTTCACAATGATTATTTGTGGTGGGACCCTATTTGGCACCCGCTTAAAGACACTTTAATTACATCAGCTGAAACCAGTTTATTTGAAATAGATATGGCAGGAAACTTTACTGAATATCCAATTGCAACAGTGGCTGATATTTACAACCCAATGTACCACCCCGATGGTGAAAAAATTATTGCGGTTATTGGTGGTGTAGACTTAGATATTGAGGAATATCAATTTCACCCTTCGAACATACTTAAAAGGGATGGCAGACAAGCTTCAGCTCAATTAATTAAAAATGTACATGCTTCAACGGTGGTAGATTACCAAGCAAAATATCAACCGGATACCAGTAACATTAGCTTTATTTCAAATAGAAGTGGGGAGCAGCAAATTTGGTTTGTTGACAACAATCAACTGACACAACTCAGCCATTTTGATAAAAACACCCGAATTAGCTCTTACACTTGGAAGCTTGATGGTCAATCATTAGCTCTAGCCGTTAGAGGAAAACTGCATTTATTAACCTTAGATGGTCAAGCAAAGTCCATCCCTACACCATTCAAAGTTATCGAAATTTATCAATGGATTAATACGCATCAGGTTTTATTGTCTATTATTGAGAAAATACCTTCACAGCCAGAACAACAACAACAACAACAACAACAACAACAACAACAACAACGGAAAATTGTGTTATTTGATATTAACACCGGAGAACATAGTGATATTTACCAAGGATTTAGTCACTGGGCTCAACTTCATGGTCAAGCACTTTATTTTACTGATTGGAGCAAAACACTGCACCTATATCAAGATCAACAAAAAAGTATTGTACCAGCAACTGCTGACATCAGGTTTTCACCGGGCTTTATTATCAAAGATAAACACTTATCATTATTTGCTGAAGATCAGGTGTGGCTTTACCATCTCGATAATTTATCACTGTCAAATATGAAAGTTGCATCATCGGCTCGACCTAAAGCGAATTTGAGTGATATAGATTATGACAACAGACGTTTACTTTTTTCCATCTATCAAAGTACTCGAAAAGATTTAGTTATGTTTCACCGTTGAGAGCGATTATTCAGCTCTACTAATAGCGTCTATCGGTCAAAAATAGAAAGTACTTCAAGTCATTAATTAGCGGAAAAAAGAGTAAACCGCCACAAACTATTACCGCTAAAACTACCGCTTAGGTTGACAATATTGGTCACCATAATAGTTGTTTGAATAGTTACAAATAACTTGTTCTGCTGTGTTTGGGTTTTGGGTAAAGATTGATTTTATGCTGTTTAAGATAGTTTTCATTTTGTTCACCTTGTTTAATTGAAATAATTAAGATGAAGTTATTGTGGTGCATCAGTAATGTTCAGTAAAAACGTATTAATTGATAATGAAGTTCTATAAAACTAAATCATACATTTAATAAAGACTATTTTGATTACTTTTCATTAGTTAGCACGACATTTATTAGCGAGTTGCTGAGTAAAAATATCCTTAAGTATTGTCAGTTCGTTGGTTCTTACATAGTTAGGTCTGATGATTATGGCAATCGTTCTATGGGGGCCAGGTTCATTTAAATGAATCGCGCTAAGCTCTGATTCATTATGTATTAATTGATCTAATGCCATTTGTGGTACAAGTGTTGTGCCTAGTTTTCCTGCAACCATTTGAATTAATGTATGTAAACTGGCTGAATCAAAATCTGACTCTTGTTTATTGTTTTGTAATTGGCAAGCGGCTAATGCATGTGCTTTTAAACAATGACCCTCTTTTAATAACATCAATTTTTCAATGGCTAGCTCTTCACTGGTAATTTCTTCTACTTTACTTGGGCATTCATCTTTATGGCAAACCCAGTAAAAGTCTTCTTGCCAAAAATCAAAACTCATTAACCCCTCTATTGGGTACGGTAAAGCAAGAATAGCGGCATCAATTTCGCCAACTCTCACCTTTTCAACTAGCACATGAGATTGTTCTTCAATAATTTTTAATTTAAAACTCGGGTGTTGTTTTCTAACTTCGGGTAATACTTTAGGTAATAGATAAGGGCCAATGGTGGGGATAACACCTATTGTCATTGGGCTAGCAAAAGGTTGTTTGTTGGTTTGAGAGATCTGTAGTAACTCATCTAATTCTAGCTTTACTCTTTTGGCTTTATCAAGTATCTGCTGGCCACTATTTGTTACCAATACTTGTTTGTTATTACGCTCAAATATAATAACGCCTAACTGCTTCTCAAGTTCATTTATTGCCGTACTTAATGCAGATTGAGAAACACTGCAGGCTTCTGCCGCTTTTTTAAAATGTAAAGTTTTTTCAATCGCTAATGCGTAATGTAGTTGTTTTATTGAGATCATCTTGCTAACGATAAATTTTAGTGAACATAAATACTACTTTAATCAGTATTCTCTAATTAGTCATCACAAAAATATTAACTAACGGCTTTTAAATTCCAGCTGTGTCAATTAATTCCTTTAGATAACTCCATCAGTTATCTCTGTCCAGAATGTTTATCCATCACTCATTTATGGTTCTGTTTTTTAGTACATTAAAATCAATTTAATCAATTTTATTAATCAAACACTTCAATCTACTATATACACATCGAAAGCAAACAAGCTTTTTAAACCAAGTAATACCAATCGGACTAATTAAGTGATCACTTAGCGAGATTTTAAAGGTTTAGAGGCAAGGCATTGATTGAAGAGAATGGTTTTTCCCTTGTCAAAATCAATAACGCTGCCTATATGCCTTTAAAAGTCGCCCTTCGGGAGCTCATTAGCAACCTGATAACAGCACAAAATTAATGACACATAGAATGACTATGTTTAACAAATTTTGTTTGTTCTAAGCTCGCTAATGTAGCTCTAAGTTGGCCACTTAATTAATCCGTTTGGTATAAACACAGAATTTAACTTTAATTCTATTTTAAACAAACGAGGAAATACTCATGGCTCAAATAGGCAAAGCAATCCCAGAATTTAACGCGCAAGCATTCCATAACGGCGAGTTCGTTGAAGTAACATCAGAGAGTGTCAAAGGAAAGTGGGGGATATTTTTATTCTACCCAGCAGACTTTACTTTTGTTTGTCCAACTGAATTAGAAGACATGGCCAATCAATATGAAGAGTTACAAAAACTAGGTGTTGAAGTTTATGCGGTATCTACAGATACCCACTTCTCACATAAAGCATGGCACGATTCAAGTGAAGCAATTGGTAAAATTAAATTTCCAATGCTTGGTGACCAAACTGGCATTATCACTCGCGGTTTTGATGTAATGATTGAAGAAGATCACATGGCACACCGTGGAACTTTCTTAGTTGACCCAGACGGTATCATTCAAGTAGCACACATTCATGCTGGTGGCATTGGCCGAAGTGCTAAAGACATGGTACGTAACGTTAAAGCTGCACAATATGTTCGCGAAAACGACGGTGAAGTTTGTCCTGCCGCTTGGGAGCAAGGTGAAGCAACGCTAACACCAAGCTTAGACTTAGTTGGTAAAATTTAAGCTTTCGCCTTTAATCGCACTTTTCTTATTGGCGGTAGTGGTTCCCCCACTCCGCCTTTTATCACTCAGTCAGATTACTTGATCAGACAATCCATAAAGTAATCACAACAATAAGGTAATCCCATGTTAAGCAACGATATTTTAAATGCATTAAAAACTTACACCGAAAAAATGACCAACAAGGTTTCACTTGTTTTACAGACGGGTGACCATGATAAACGTGATGAATTAAAAGATTTTTTACGACAATTATGTTCAGTATCTGAAAATTTAACCCTAATTGAACGTGATGATAATTTACGTAGCCCAGTTACCTTTTATTTAGACGTTGATGGTAGAAATAACGGTATTCACTTTTCGGGTATTCCCAGTGGCCATGAATTTAACTCACTTATTTTAGCGATATTACAATCTTCGGGTACTGAATTGAAGCTTGATAGCACGCTAACGAGTATGGTTCAGAAAGTAGTAGAAGACTTACACTTTGAAGTATTCATTTCGCTCAGCTGTCATAACTGTCCTGACGTAGTGCAATCGTTAAATCAGTTTGCGCTGTTAAATGAAAACATAAGCACTGAAATGATTGATGGCGGCTTATTCCAGCCGTTAATTGATGAGCGTAATATTCAAGGTGTGCCTAGTGTTTACTTAAACGGCGAGCTATTTGCTAATGGTAAAATAGATACCGCACAACTCATTGATAAACTTATCGAGCGTTTCCCTTATATTGTTGGTGGTGATAAATATGAACAGCTACCACTGCAGGATATTACTGTAATTGGCGCTGGCCCAGCAGGTGTAGCTGCTGCTATTTATGCTGCACGTAAAGGCTTAAACGTTACTATGATCGCCGATCGTATTGGCGGCCAAGTTAAAGATACTGTTGGTATTGAAAACTTAATTTCGGTACCAAAAACTACTGGCACAGAGCTAACAAGTAATATGCAGGCTCACTTAAGTGATTACGATATCACCATTAAAGAATTTTTAAGGGTCGATAAGATAGAAAAAGGCTATCCTAATGATAACTCACCGAAAAAACTGCACCTTTCCAGTGGTGAAGTCATTGAATCTAAAGCAGTTATTATTGCAACCGGGGCGAAATGGCGTGAGCTAGGTGTTCCCGGAGAGAAAGAAAATATTGGTTCGGGTGTCGCTTATTGCCCACATTGTGATGGACCATTTTTTAAAGGTAAAGATGTTGCCGTTGTTGGTGGTGGTAATTCGGGTATTGAAGCGGCGCTAGATTTAGCAGGTATGGTTAATCATGTCACGGTATTTGAATTTTTAACTGAATTAAAAGCCGATAAGGTATTAGTTGAAAAAGCCGAAGCCCATGAAAAAATCACCATTATCAAAAATGTGGCAACCAAAGAGGTTATTGCAGAAAATGGTAAAGTCGTCGCAATAGCTTATGAAGATAGGAGTACTGGCGAATTAAAAGAGCTAAATTTATCCGGTATTTTTGTTCAGATTGGTTTAATTCCCAACAGTGATTTTTTAAACGGTGTGGTGGAAAGAACCCAACATGGTGAAATCATCATTGATGAAAAATGCCAGACAACAGAGCCGGGTATATTTGCCGCAGGAGATGTTTCAACTGTGCCTTATAAACAAATTGTAATTGCCATGGGAGAAGGTGCAAAAGCATCGCTTTCAGCTTTTGACTACATTATTAGAGAAAGCTAGTGCTTTCCGCTACCTCAATCTGAGCTAATTGACTAACAATTAGTTCAGGTTTTCTTTGAGAATTTTACCGTTTAAGTTTAAAGTAAATGTCATTGTAAAATCCCCAAGTTTATTGAACTCCAATATTACATGACAAATTCACTGAGTTTAAAAGAAGCACAAAAAGCGATTTTATTAAGCCAAGGAATTCATAACGAACACAAGCTAGGCAAGGGAAAAAGTGCCAGCAATAAAGTAATAAAAGCACTTAACTATGTTCAGATTGACTCTATCTCTGTAGTTGAACGCGCCCATCACCACAGCATTTGGAATCGTGCTGAGAATTACCAACCCGCCCATATAGAGCAACTTCTAGAAGACAAACAAATTTTTGAGTATTGGTCACACGCAGCAGCATATCTTCCCATGGCAGATTACCGATTTAGTCTGCCCAGAAAAAATGTCATTGCCAACGGCGATAGTCATTGGTTCAAAGTCGATAAAAAAGATATGGCCGCCGTTTTAGATCGCATTAAGGTTGATGGACCGCTACGTGCAAAGGATTTTAACGACCCTAGAAAAACGAAAAACGGTTGGTGGGACTGGAAACCGGCAAAAAAGGCCCTTGAGCAGCTATTTATGGAAGGTGAGCTCATGGCGGTAAAAAGGCAGGGTTTTCAAAAGGTCTACGATCTAACGGAACGCGTATTGCCCAGCAATATCGATACTAGCACCCCCAGTGAAGCAGAATATTTTCAACATTTAGTGGTTAATTATTTAAATGCCAATGCTCTAGGTACCACTGAACAAATTACTTATTTGTTAAAAGGCCTTAAAGCACCGGTGAAAAAATATTGCCAGCAAATGGTTGAGCAAGGCTTATTAATTACAGTAACAGTTAATAATCAAACGTATTTTGCGCTACCTTCGATTAACAAACTACTTAAGCAAAAACTAACGAGAAAAAAAGTAAAAATACTTTCACCCTTCGACAACCTACTAATACAACGTAAAAGAATCAAAACACTGTTCGACTATGATTACCAAATCGAATGTTATGTACCGGCAGCTAAAAGAAAAGTCGGTTATTTTAGTTTGCCACTTTTATGGGGTAGCAAGTTCTCAGGTAGAATGGATGTTAAAATGGACAGAAAATTCGGCATTTTAAATATTCTAAACCTTCATTTAGAAACAGACAATGCGGATGAATTTATTGTTGATTTGAAATCAACACTCGATAAGTTTTTAGCATTTAATAAAGGGAGCGCAATTAACGTTGTCAAAATTTCCAGTAATAACCAACAATTATCTAAGAGTAAAATAAAAGGTTTTACTGCTATATTAATTGCGTAAATTAATTAATATTTGCTGTTGAAACGGTGTAAAACATAACTTTAAGTAGTCATTGGTTGTATATTACTTCTATCTGTTACCTCTTTATCTTACTGCTTAATTTTGCCTTTTAGCTCTTCCATCGTATTCACTGCCTCTGCTGTTTGCAGTAGTTCTGAGTTTACATTGGCTATAGCATTTAACCCATTATTGACAATCAAATCGGTATTCACATTTAAGCTCCGTTTAGTTGCTCTTACGGCATAATTTGGATTTGAAGCAATCTTATTGGCTAAAGTAAAAGCGGCTTTCATTAAGCCTTTGCGAGTGAAAAATATGTCATTAATCATGCCCCACTTTTTGGCCTTTCTGCCAGAGAAAATGGCCGAAGTGTAAGCCAGTTCGCGCAGACGGCCATCGGACAAGTTAAAATGTAAACGTTGTAATGTTCCCATATCCGCAGGTATACCCAATTGCGTTTCCAATATACAGAAGTAAGAACGGCTTGACGCTAAACGGATATCACAAGCAGAGATTAAATCAACAGCTCCGCCAATACAGACGCCATGAATAGCAGCAATAGTAGGGATAGAACAATCGACTATAGCTGAAAATGATTGCTGCATATTGAGGATTTCAGACCTTAAGTGCTCAGCTTTATCACTAATACAATCCTCAGTAGACGCCATAATACTCATTAAAAAGTTGATATCGGCGCCCGATGAAAATTGTTTGCCCTTGCCACTTAATACCACAACATTAATGTTTGTCTGATTATTTATCCAACGATAGGCTTCGCCAATTTCAAACCACATTTCTCTATTCATCGCATTGGCCTTGGTAGGGCGAGCAAGTTGCAGGTGCAATACATGATTGATTAATGTTAATTCTAAATATTTAAATTCAGGCATTTTAGATCCACTCTATCATTATAAAATAAACAAAAACGAAGTAATTATTATCATCTGAGGATGTCATATGCATATGTAAATGGGCAAGATAAAAATACCCCTTTGCATAGCGATGAAGGTGTTTTTCTGGACTCACCGTGTCTATGTCTTATATTTCTTACGCTTTCTTACAATTACAAGACAAAATTCTACAACATCATTAATAATAATCACGTAATCTAAATGTAATCAAACAATTACATTTATAGGTTTTACATGACTATTTTCAACAAACTTCCCCTGTTGGTCGTTTTGACCACCATTATTAGTAGCCAAGCTTTTTCAGCCGATATGCCCAATAGCACTGAATTTAAAAAGCATAGCTTTGGTGGACACCTATCTGCTGGTGGTGTTGAGTATAAAGGCATTGATAATAATAATGACGATGGGGTAGTACAGCTTTATGGTTATTATAATTATGCCGTTTCGCAACACTTCTCCCTTGAATTAGGTCTTAATATTGGCACCGATGCTGAAAACTGGGATTGTTATGAAACTGATAATGACAACTGGCATTGCTCAACAAATAACAACAACTTATTTGGCTTAGCTGTTGATGAAATTGAGTACAGCAATTTAGTTGTGGCTGTTAAGGGTAAGTTACCTTTATCTGAACGTAATAGTTTGTATGGCAAAGTTGGCGCACAATACTATGACTATGATATTAACCGTAAAAATAGAACTCTCATTCATGATTCAGACATTGGTTTATATTTAGCTGCTGGCTGGCAATATCAATGGGATATGGGTATTGGTATGGATGTAGGTTACGAGGCGATTGACATGGGTGACCTTGATACTTATACGCTAAATATTGGTATGAGTTATCAGTTTTAAGGCGATTAAAAATACACTTATACTTGGGGAATTACCCCAAGTATTGAACCTTCTAATTCACATATTTAATGACTTCTCATGTTTATTAATAAGTAACACCCCTTTAAACAAAAGCATGTCATACTGTTGCCAATACAGATAACTAATCATTTCACATTTTAAACTACTTCATGGCTAATATTCTCTGTTTTGGTGACTCAAATACTTGGGGAACCCCTCCTAGCAAAACACCAATAACATTGCCCAACAACCAGTCTCGATATAGTCGTAACGAGCGCTGGACCGCTCTTTTACACCAAGCATTAAAACACAGCTATCATCTTATCGAAGAAGGACAACCAAGCCGTACATTGGTTCATAATGCGCCTTTTGATGGTAAAAAAACGGGAATACGTTATTTAAAGCAGTTCTTAGAGCAATATTCACCTAAGTTGACGGTTATTATGTTGGGCACCAACGATTTAAAAAATAAATATGCGCTTTCTTCTGTTGAGATCAGCCAAGGATTATCAACTTTAGTTAAACAGACACAAAATTTTATTTTACCAAACACAAACATCGCCACGAAAGTATTACTGATTTGCCCACCAGCTATTAATGAAGTTGGCCATTATGCCAAAATATTTGCCGGCGGCGCAGAAAAATCGAAGCAACTTGCCCAACATTACCAACAATGTGCTGATGAGTTAAATTGTACTTTTGTTGATGCTAACACTATTATAACCAGCTCAAAGGACGATGGCGTACATTGGCGAGCAGATCAACATCAGCTTTTTGCTAACGCCTTATTGCCAATAATTAAGAAACTCATGAGTAATGAAGATTTACAGTGAATTTAATAGCAAGTTAAACAAAAATATTAAAAGCCTTAACTCAGGAACTAATAGACATGATTAAAAAATTAAAATGGTTCGCAATAATTGCACTTTCATTGTTGATACTCGTCTTTATTTTAAAACTGGTTTTTAAAGATGAGGTTGGCAACGTTAGTTTAGGTATGTTTACCACCAATGATATTAAACTCAACATGATGGTAGACCCTATAGTTACAGGTGTTACCTGCCATGTAGCAAGTATAGAGGCTGACTTAAGTTTTTCAGATCCATCTGACTCAGCGATATCTTGTCGTCAAACGGGTGAAATAACCCCAGAGATGATCGCTCAAATTAACATGTCAAAATCTGGCGAAGTGGTTTTCAAAAAATCGAAAAGTATATTTTTCAAAAACATGAAAATACGACGGATTTTTGATGCTAACAATCAAACTTTAATGTATGTTTCTTATTCTACAAAAGAAACCTCAGGCAGTTACAAGCATAGCTTGTCTACTGTGCCTCTTTGGGGCTCTAAAGCTTATAAATCTCCATTCACTATTCCAACTAAAAATTAAAGGACTATAACCCCATGGTAATAAAACCCATCAGCTGTCTAGTTATTTTATTCAGTTTGCTGCTACCCAGCCACTTCATAAATGCAGAGGTGAACAATGCACAAGAAGCCAAATTAATAGAAAAAGAGGTACAAGGGCAACTAATATGGGCTGACTTATATAGCGCCGATGTAAAAGCCTCAATCGAGTTTTATACCAATACTTTTAATTGGACAGTTAAAAAATTAGGTGAACCATCAAGTTCATATCATATTTTTTATCAAAACGGATTAGCTGTTGCAGGATTACTCGATCGCTCAGCTAAAAGAGAAAAAACCAGTCAGGCACTTTGGATTGGCAGTATATATACTAAAAATGTAGCGCAAGTGATTAACTATTCAGAAAAGAAAGGCGCTACTATTATTCTCAAACCTCATGAATTTGCTCGCTTTGGTAATAGAGCTGTAATGGCTGATCCTTTGGGCGGCATTATTGCATTACTTGACCTTAAAAACGCTAACAAAACACGCCGTAAACAAGCGGTGAACCATTGGGGCTGGGCACAATTATTTAGTGTAGATACGCAAGCAGCTTCAACTTTTTATGCCGAGGCTTTTGATTATCAAGTTGAAGATATTGAAGGTAGAAAGCATGCTTATTATTTATCAAAAGATGACAGTGTTTATGCCAGTGTCATCAAAATGCCGGAAAAATTTCCACAACGTGATCGTTGGGTTAACTTTTTTGAATTAGTAGATGTTGAAAAGCACTTGGCTAAAGCCATTGAAAATGGTGCAAAAGTTATTTATTCATCTCCCGAACAACAATTAGCAATTATTGCAGACCCTAGTGGCGCCTTTATCGGTTTAACTGAACTGCCTGCTTCTTTAGCATTGGAGACTAAATAATGAAAGTAACTAAGTTAATAAAAATGCTGATGAGCACTTTCTTAATTCTGGCAACGGGATTAATGATAACTTCTTGTGCAAACTCTAATGGCAAAACTTCCGTAAGTTATTCGATGAGTGTTGGCTACGGTTATCCGATGTATTACGGAGCAAGTCCGTATTACCGTGGTGGTGCTGTGGTTGTTAGGCCTCCTCGCCGTGCTGTTCATAGTAATGTGGCTCCTAGAAGAAGGTAACTACACTTTCAACTACTTCAAAGTTGCTTAGCATTCCTGATTTGAGTTATGTTAATCAACTTTTGAAGTCATTCTTTACTCAATCAATGCTTTAATTTAATTAATCTTCAAGCCAGCACAAAAAGACAATGTATCCGCAAAGAGTAATAATGGAAAAATTGATCTAAAAGGTGTTTGCTGCCTATTAATTAGCCATAAACCGGTTAATTGGTTAATATGTCGTCAAGCTTAAGTTGTATATAGGTAAGGCTTCGATGTATGTGATTTTTAAATATCTTCTTTTTGTTACTCTTCTTTTTTGTTCAACTCCATACAGTTTTGCGCATAAGTTAAGGTTTGTTGCTGAAGACTTACCCCCTTTTCATTTCTTGGATGCTAATAGAAACCCTACTGGCGTACTAGTTGATGTAATAAAGGCCGTAATTTCAGTAGCCAAAGTGGATGCTGAAATTGAATTAATGCCTTTTGCTCGATGTTACGAGTCAACCCAACATCAACCTAATGTTTTTATGTTTTCATTATTAAAGACCTCTGATAGAACGCCTAGATTTAAATGGCTAGGCCAAACTTATAAAGCCAAAGCCTATCTTGTTGGTCTTAAAAGTCGCTCTGACTTACAACTGAATACTATTGAAGACGCTAAAAGCTTAGTGGTTGGTACAATTCGCGGTTACCACTCAGAACATTACTTAAAAGAAGCTAACTTTACCATTGAAGATAATTTGCATTTGAGTGTTAACTATCAACAAATGTGGGGCATGTTGTTTAAAAATCGTATTGATTTAGTATTAACTAACTTTATTGCTCTTGAATTTGAATTGAATAGTATAGATCTAGAAGTTAACGATATTACCACTTACCTTGAGCTAGAAGACTTTCCCAATCAATTGCATATAGCTACAGGCTTAACAACGCCTGATCAAACAATTAAAAAATTATCAGATGCCTTAATTCAGATTAAAGCCGATGGTTCATATCAGCAGATTATGACTAAATGGGGTTTGTAATACTTTAATCAAAAAGTCTAAGTGAAAGAGTTATATTTTAATTCATTTATTTTTATACAAGTGTAAAGTATGTACTCATACCAACTTCTACCTTAAAAACTGATTTTTTATATTAATTTCACACTGTTCAATTTTATGTGGGATAGCTAAACCAGCACTACGCGCCTCAGATTCATCTAATATCCAACATTCTTCATATATAGAACAATAACAAAGCTTTAATCTTATTCGTTTAGTATCTCTATTTAATTTATCAGCTAATCTACCATGAACCTCTAGTGGATGATGTTCTTCTCCAGGAAAAATCACATTATTAGATAATACACTTTGACTAATATTCAAATCTGTATCTTTTTCAATGTTTTGTAATAGATCATCCCACGTTTTAATAATTTTCCCATCAAATTTAACTTCAACATATTTTATAATGGCAGGACCTACTCCTGAATAGGTGTCAGTTGTTCCTAATTCACCTTCAAGGATAGAAAGGAAAAATCTGTATAGCTAACTAACAGTTAGCATTCATAACTCACTCCAATAAACACTTACTTTAAGCTCTTCGTCGTTAAATACAGTAAGCATTGCTCTTTAGAGTAAAAAACAAGTTAACAACTTGGTTATCATGCCTTATTTGAGCTATACAACAGTAGTGACCACGATGTTTTCTTTGCCTGCCGGATAAGCCATTATGCCTGATTTATTACCCGTTATAAAAATCAAAGCTAAAGCGACACACCATGGTTGGTTTCTAATTTTAATTGGCAGCTCAACCATGATATTAACTTTAGTATTGAGTTATTATTATTGGCATGAATTTCGGCTAACGTTGATTTTTTTAATTTTAGTAACCATCGTTATTCTGTTAACTGGCATCCTAAAGCGTTTTGAACCCAAATATAGCTTGATTCTAGAACCTCAAGGCATCTGCTATTTTCATAAAGTGGGTCAATGGCAACTATGTTGGCATCAAATACATAGCATTAATCAGGTGACAGAAACCAGTGGCTTAGCTAGGGTAGAATTACCTTATATTGGTATTAAATTAGTGAACCTAGAGTCATTGGTTAAACAAATATCACCTCGATTAGCGAACAGGTTGATCCATGAGCAAAAGCCATTAATAGCATTCGCCCTTAGGCTTCAATTAATGACTTGGCAACAAAGCCAACTTAATTTCTCACCTTACCAACCACTATCTGGTGAGTCTGTAAAGGGTCCATTGGCGGCGTTTTTACACCATAGTCAAATGCTATATAACAGTTTTGGCTACCACATATTTATCTCAGAAGGCTGCGTTGATCGAAACATGGTTGAATTTTGTCAACTTTTAAGACAATGCAAAGCCTCAGCGCATCTTTACTTGTAGCGAAATTTAGTCGACATAAATAAATAACTTGCTAATTATCACTGGGAGTGATGAAAAATGATAGAAATTATTGGCATTGATCACTTGGTATTGAGAACAACTAAACTTAATAAAATGCTAACTTTTTACTGTGATATTCTGGGTTGTACTATTGAAAGGCAAACGGAAAAACAACTTGGCTTAACACAGCTACGGGCAGGCAATGCGCTAATAGATTTAGTGGAAGTTAACAGCCAACTGGGCAAATTAGGTGGAGGCCCAGCTACATTATCAGAAAATAATCTCGACCATTTTTGTTTACAGCTCAAAGCTATATCGCCACAAACGTTGATCAACCATTTAACTAGCTTTGGTTTATCGTTAGACGATTTTTCACTGCGTTATGGCGCTCAAGGATTTGGCCAGTCGCTGTATATCAAAGATCCTGAGGGTAATATCGTTGAATTAAAAAGCCAGATATAAAAATATTATTAGCTACTGTTATATAAAACCGTCTAATTCGACGGCTTTAATTTAAGTTATTTATGCACTCGGTAGTTTGGATCTGTCCAACATTTAGGTAACTCTTCACCAGAAAGAAAGACTAAATCAGACTTATCAAACTCTTGTTGATCTTGTAATTCTTCGCCATTTTGATAACAACCGAGCACCTTAGCACGGTACAAGTTAGTCAAATCACGCATGCGGCTAACATCCACCATATTGTCATTATTTCGACTTTTCAAAAACATGTCATACTCCTGTAATTTCAGCTCAATTACTCTTCAAGTATAGTCGGAAAATACTAGTTAGGTGACTTGGTTCAAAGCCTGCCGGTTTTTATTAATCTTTTTTGCACACGCTTATGATAATAACTCTCCAAGCGATTATATATGAAGGGAATTTTCATTAACCAGGCTATTGGTTTTAAATAGATAATTTGATCAAGCAATAGGATATAAGCAGCTATCGACTTCACTACTTGTTCGTCATCAACAATCAGGTGTAATTCTGTCATTGCGGAATAATTGCTAATGGCAAATGTATCTAATAGCTCTTGATTGCTGTTAAAATCACACCAAACAATAGAGCTATTTTTTATGCCAATGAGCTTTTCATACCATTGCCGATCTTTAATGCATGTAGGGCAAGCGCCATCGTATAATACCATCACCTTGTTCATTACTATCTCGATTCAATTCGTAGTTAGCTCAAGCCAAAATAACAAGTTATGAACTAGTTCTCATACTTAATTGGTAGGCTAATGTCGTTGATTAATCAACGGTAACCAATGAGCAAAACCAAAAAACATGGTCAATAAAAAACTAATATTAATGGTTTTATCCTTAGTTATTACCGTTTTGACCACGATATATTCAACAAAGTGAATCAGTAGTATCAATCCGCTAAAGCCGATAATATATTGCTGATAGCTTTCACCGTTAAGAAAGAATAAACATAAAATACTCGCCGCCCACAGCAGCAATAGTGCTACTTTTGTCATCTGTATTATTAAGTTAAACATGCCAGTAACTCCTCGTTTAATTTCACTTTGCTATTTTCAATAATTGTTAAATTTTACGTAGCTCTTTACGTAAAATTTTACCAACGGTCGACTTAGGTAATTCATCCATGATGGTAATTTTTTTAGGCACTTTATAACCCGTTAAGTGGTTTTTACAGTGTTCTTTAATATCCTGTTCATTGACATTGTTATTAACAGTAAGATAACACGTGACGATTTCTCCTGATTTTTCATCTCGCTCCCCCACTACTGCCGCTTCAATTACATTAGGATGTGCCACTAAAACACCTTCCACTTCATTAGGGTAAACATTAAAACCAGAAACAATAATCATATCTTTAAGGCGATCGACAATTTTGATATTACCATTGGGTAAACGGATGCCGATATCACCGGTTTTGAAAAAGCCATCAAAGGTCATCGCTTGAACGGTCTCTTCTGCCCGTTGCCAATAACCCGTCATGACTTGTGGGCCTTTAGCAACTATTTCACCCTCCTCGCCATCAACTACCTCTTTGTCATTCACTCGTAACTGAATTTGTGTGCCAAATACTGGTCTTCCCACTGTGCCTATTTGTTCATTACCCGGTTTATTCATACAAAGTACAGGAGAGGTTTCAGATAGACCATAACCTTCAGTAATAGAGCAACCCGTGACTTCCTGCCACAATTCACTGGCCGATGTCGTTAATGCAGCCCCCCCTGAAATAGTTAACTTAAATTCAGAGAAGTCTAGCGCTTTAAAATCAGCTTGCTGACAAAGACCAACAAACAAAGTATTTATTCCTGAGAAACCGGTAAATTTAAAAGGCTTAATCGCTTGAACAAAAGCCCCCATATCTCTGGGGTTTGGAATAAGTATATTTAAGTTACCTCGACTAAAAAATGTCACTAAATTTACTGTAAAGGCGTAAATATGATAAACAGGTAATGGACAAACAAATATTTCTTTTGCTGGTTGGCAGTAATCCAAGAGAAAATCTAAAGTTTGACCACAGTTACTTAATATATTTCCATGTGTCAGTACTGCTCCTTTTGATACCCCTGTCGTTCCGCCGGTATATTGTAAAAGGCATGGGGCATCAAGTTCGTCTTTTTCGCGTGAATACAATGATAATGCCGCACCTTGCTCTAATGCATAATTAAACGAGATAACATCTTCGTTCTTAGCAACATGCTGAGTAATTAAATCAGTCGCTGACGTTGAGATAACAGTTTCTATCGCGGTATCAGCAACAATTCCATCAAGTTTAGGCAATAAATCGTCCAAAATAATAACTGCTTTTACGCCAGCGTCTTTAAACTGGTGATGCATTTCTCTTGGCGTATAAAGCGGATTAGTATTAACAATGATCAAACCCGCACGTAATGCCGCATATACAGCAATAGGATATTGAATTAAGTTAGGCAATTGTATAGCAATTGAATCGCCTTCTTGTAGGCCTGCGTTTTGTTGCAAATAACAAGCGAGTGCATAAGATTTCTGATCTATTTCAGCAAAAGTTAGGGTTTGTCCTAAACAGTGATAAGCAGGTTTTTCTGCATATGTTTTTAGTGATTTTTCAATAAGGTCAACGAGACTATTTGTCTCTGATGCAATTAATGGTGTTGTCATAATTTACCTCTCAATTAATTTTTTATAGTCGGCTTAGTGTTCGAGCCATGTTCACTAACGAATAAATAGCTTATATACCAGTTGATGGATTTTGGTACCAAAGGGGGGGAATAGGAGTGATGCAAAGCTTATTCGACCCCGTGATAACACTGACTTTCCATGAGAAAATGTTTTAAAGCCCTCAATACCGTGATATTGCCCCATACCTGAAGCACCAATACCGCCAAAAGGCAGGTCGTCGTTAGCGACATGAAAAGCGGCATCATTAATACACACCCCTCCCGCATGGGTTTGTGATAATAATTGCTGTTGGAAAACTTTATTAAAACTGTAGACATACAAAGCTAACGGTCGAGGACGATCATTAATATATTCAATAACATCACTGATATCGTCATAAGAAATAATGGGCAAAATAGGACCAAATAGCTCTTGCTGCATCACCAACATCTCATCATTAACTTCAGTGACTAAGGTTAGTGGCATTTTCCTTGAATGTTCTTGAGTTTCATTATTTGAGTTAACATCTGACCCCGTATCACAAGCGGTTAATATTGCCCCTTTGGCTTTAGCATCAGCCAATAACTTGTCTAATCGTGATTTTTGAGCGTCATTAATAATACAGCTACAATCCGCATTACTGGCAAGGTTTGAATACATGCTCTGATAACGAGATTTTAATTCTTTAATTAGTAGTGGCACTTTATATTTAGGACAAAAAATATAATCAGGCGCCACACAAGTTTGTCCAGCATTTAATGTTTTACCAAGAATCAAACGCGAAACCGCCGTTTTGATATCAATGTCATCATCAATAATGGCAGGAGATTTACCTCCTAGCTCAAGTGTTACGGGTACTAGATTTTTTGCTGCCGCCATCATCACTAATCTGCCAACGTCAGTAGATCCAGTAAAAAATAAATGGTCAAATACTAATGTAGAGAATTTTTCGGCTATATCCACACCTCCTGTAACAATAGCAACTTTATTTTGAGGAAAAACTTTCGCCATTAAATCGGCTAACAAGGTATTAGTTGCGGGGGTATATTCACTCATTTTTATCATAGCAACATTGCCAGCTGCGAGTGCTGCGGTAAGCGGTCCAAGGGATAGAAAAAGAGGATAGTTCCAAGGTGCTATAATACCAACGACACCTTTAGGCTGATAAATAACTTTCGCTTTTGCCGGCTGAAACAAAATGCCGACATGTTTTTTATCCGGCTTCATCCAAGATTTTAACTGCTTAATACTGTAGTTTATGCCCATTATTGTCGTTAAAATGTCACCAATTTTGCTATCATCTTCACTGCGATGACCAAAGTCTTGACTCATCGCTTCAATAAAAGCTTGCTGATTATTTAATAGCAAATACTTAAGTGCTTTTAAGTCTTTAATACGTTGCTGATAACTTGGCTGCATATGATTCAAGAAATATGCTTTTTGTTGTTTCAGTGCTTCACATAACGCTGGCACCTTGTTGATTTCATTATTCATTGCTTCCCTCCATCGAAAAAACTTCATCACTACGCGGATGCTGCGTTATCGGTTTTTCTGGTAAATTGGCTACAGGATTTTGCTTTACAAGGGGTATTGATTCTTTTTGAGCTCCTATTTTAAGCAACCATGCAAAAGCAGGAATAAGTATTAAGGCGCCAAGCATGTTAAAAACAAACATAAAGGTCAGTAAAATACCCATGTCAGCCTGAAACTTAATGGGTGAAAATACCCAGGTGGCCACACCAATCGCTAAGGTAATACCGGTAAATGCAACCGCTTTACCTGTTTGGTTAAGTGCATATCTATAGGTCATATAAAGTGATTTATTTTGGCCTAGTGCTTCTTTGACTTTACTAAAAATATAAATGCCATAATCAACACCGATACCCACACCTAAGGCAATAACCGGTAGTGTAGCTACCTTAACGCCAATTCCAAGTAAGCCCATCAACCCTTGACTCATAATGCTGGTAAGAATGAGTGGCGTGATAATACAAATAACAATGCGGCCACTGCGAAAGGTAATTAAACAAATAATAATGACAATGGAATATACCCAAATAAGCATTTCAGTTTGTGCTTGTTCGATAACGACATTAGTGGCTGATTCAATACCGGCATTCCCCGCGGCCATCAAAAATTCAATGCCTGGTGGTTGATATTTAGCTTTAAACTCATTAACGGCGGCTACAACATTCTCTAGGGTTTGCGCTTTATGATCATTTAAAAAGACTAATACCGGTAACATAGAGCAATCACGATTGATCAAGCCTTGGGGAACTTTTCCTAACGAGGCATTAGTCATTAATTGGTTACGATTTAAGCCATACCATTTTAACGAGCCCTCATTCATGCCAAATAAACCAAATTTAGAAACATCTACCGCAGATTTTACATTTTGTACCCCAGCAACATTTTTCAGGTGCCATTGAAATTGGTCAACCCAAACTAAATTTTGATATTGACTACAGGCTTCAATATCAGTTTTCACCATGATGACAAATAAATCGGTACTGGTGCTGTAGTTTTCAACAATGTAGGCGTTATCAAGGTTGTATCGAGAGTCAGCCCTTAACTCAGGTGCACCAGCATCTAAATCACCAATTTTCATTGATTGGGAAAAATATAAACCAATGCCAAGTAAGACTGCGCCTACAAATAAGGCAACTTTCGCTAACGCTGGCTTAGCAAAGTTCTTAAACAATCGCTCTACGATTCCTGTTTTATGCGCAGATTGTTGTGCATACCTCAACCCCGATGCTGATACACCGATATAACTCATCAATATAGGCAAGGCGACGAGGTTGGTTACAATAATGATAGCCACGCCAATACTGGCAGAAATGGCTAGCTCCCGAATAACACCAATATCAATAACCATTAAGGTGGTAAAACCAATAGCGTCACTCACCAGTGCGGTGATACCTGCAAGGTAGAGCGAACGAAATGCTAGCTTTGCAGCCTCAATTTTATGAGCTCCGGTTACCGCATGATGAATAATCGAGTTTATAATTTGTACACCATGACTAACACCAATAGCAAAAACCAGAAAAGGCACTAACATTGAATAAGGGTTTATACCAAAGCCGAGTAGGTTCAATATCCCCAGCTGGCAAAACACTGCAAATATCGAGAACAGTAAGACTGAAAAAGTACTGCGTAAACACCGAGAATAAAACCACAATAGAACGAAGGTAATTACCACGGCTAAAGTGAAAAAGGCAACAACTTGTAGTGCGCCATCAATTAAATCGCCTACAACCTTAGCAAAACCAACAATACGAATAGTAATATTATCGCTACTATATTTTTCCCGTATATTGTCTTCTAAAAGTCGAGAAAGTTCTCGATAATCCAGTGGCAATCCAGTTTTTGGGTTAATATCTTGTAGCGGTGCTAAAACGATAGCTGACTTAAAATTATTACCCACCAGAACACCAACCTGACCGGACTTAAAAACATTAGCCTTGATTCGTTCAACCATTGCGGGTGAATTGTCATAACCGTCAGGTATTACCGCCCCACCAACAAAGCCTTCTTCAGTGACTTCTTGCCATCGAACATTAGGCGTCCATAAAGATTTAAGACCGTCGCGACTTATACCTGGGATGTAAAATACTTCGTCAGTTACTTGTTTTAGTACTTCTTGAAACTCAGCACTAAAAATATCCCCTTGCTTGCTTTCAACCACAATCCTAACGACATTACCTAAGTCGGACAGCTCTTTTTGATAATTAAGAAAGTTACTCACATACGGGTGTGAACTAGGTATCATTTTAGTGAAGCTAGCTTCAGGTTTAACCTGTATTGCTTGAAACGTTAACAAGCTAACGGCTAAGGCAATAAACATCAACACCCACGCTCGATGTGTAAAGATTATGTGTTCAACGTATCGCTCAATTTTATTTGATAGCTTAGGTGGATTACTGTTTGGTGAGCTTTTGTTTACTGAGTCAGTGATTGACATACTACCGCCTTAACTTACTTAAGTTGCCAGAAATTAATACCGAACTGGCCGGCGAGAATAAGAACATTGTCTTTTTCAACAATACTTGAAAAGGCAGCACCAGAGGGATGCTTTTGATAGTGAATATTACTTGGTTCTAAGGGGTTAAAATCAACAATCAACCCGCCATGGCCTACTAATACAGCTCTACCATTGGTTAAATAGCTCCCTGCAAGTAAACTCGCACTGGAAGATAGTTTTTGATGTTGCCAATGTTGACCTTTATCCAAAGAAACCATGACATTTCCTTGCAAGCCAAAAGCCACTAGCTGAGTGTTTTCAGTACTATCTTCATGGGAAATAATGCCAAACAAACTGCCAAAATAAGGCATGGGCATAACAGACCAATGATGGCCAAGATCAATTGAAATAAAGCCTAAGCCATTTTCCCCAACAATAAATAATTCATCTTTTTCTGTACTAATAATACTGTTGAGATGAAACTTATCAGGATTCTCTAATCGATCACTAATAAGTTGCCAGCTAATACCTTTGTCCTTACTTATAAGCAACGCACCATAAGCGCCTGCAACAAATAAGATATCTTCAGAAGTATGTGTGATTGTTAAAAAAGGTTGGTTTGGCCCTATAGCTTGTTGTGCCTGAGCGTCTTCAATGCTGAAAGTTAGCTCTTCTAACTGATACTCAAATTCCTCTTTTTCATCACTATTGACTGTTTTAGCTATCCGCTGCTGCAATTGTTCTGCTTGTTGGTTTAATACCTTCAGTTGAAGGTTATTTAGTTCATAGCCGGTAAATACGGTTTGCCATTGCTCACTATTAGGCGAGCTTTTTAAGATAACGCCATCATGCCCTACGGCTATTTTACTTCCGTCTGACAAAGTGGTGATCGCGGTAATGGTTACACTGACCGGCACTTGGTGTTGCTGCCAACTATCATTATTTTTCCAAGTGAGGATATGACCACGTTCACCTACCACTAAGATACTGTCTTTATAGGAGATTGCCGACATTAAAATACTTTGATTGGCTAGCGAACTTGGCTCAGCGGGAAATTCAAGTAAGTCTAACCTTTCTTGAGCACTAGAAAATTGAACAAACAAAAGAAGAAAGGAGCCGATAATGCTACTGACAATATGAGCTTTACACATATTACCGCCTAGTAAGTTAAGAAATATACTTACTAGTATTGATTATCACGTTTTAAATGGGATGTGTTATACGTGCCAAAGACTTATCTTTGCAACTCGCTTGAGTAACGATTAAATAAGGCCTTTATTTTTTTGGCGATATTCACCTGGTGTTTGATTTGTCCAACGCTTAAACGCTCTATTGAAGTTACCAACACTTGAGAAACCGACAAGGTAACCAATTTCACTTAAACTTAAGTGGTGTTGTAGAATATAATCCATAGCTAACTTTTTACGGGTTTGTTCAAGTATTTCTTTATAGCTGGTACCTTGTTCATGCAACTTCCGTTGTAAATTACGCAAGCTCATACATAAAAATTGAGCTATCTCAGTTTGTGAAGGAGCTCCTAGAGGCAGCATTTCAAAAATTTTATTTTTAATGACATGGCTCAAATCATTTTTATCAATTCTCACCATAAAATCATCAAGCATTTTTTCATGAACTTGAGTAATAAGAGGGTTTCCACCAATAAGTTTTTCTTTACTCTGTTCAAGGTTAAAAAGTATCGCCGTTTTATCACTTGAAAATTCAACATCGCAAGCAAAAAAGTCATTAAGGTAGCAAGTATCGTACTGAGGCTCCGGAAAGGTGAAACATACTTTTTCAGGAGAAAAGTCTGTAGATGTTAGCTCACGAGCCAACCGGATAATTGTTGCGAGAAAGGTTTCAACTGCAATTAAAGAAAGAACTGACCTATGTGTACTTTCGTAAGTGAATATATTCATTTCAAAAATGAATTGACCGTTTACCTCACTATTGACTAATTCACAAGTATTTGAAACGACCCGCTTGTAATGGGCGATGCGCTCCAGTGCATCATTTAAAGTGTTTGATGACATCATTGCATAGCCCAACGCGTGGAACATTCCCGGATGGAATTGGTCGGCTATTAAGATAGAAAAATCGTGTCGATTTAATTTTTTATTACAAAAATTAATTAAATCAGTAAATTTTTCTGCAGCAATACGGGATTCTTGATCATCCAACATTTCTTGAGAAATAGCACAAGCTTCGAGCGCTGCCACACTATCAATATGATGTGCTTCCATAGCCCGTGTAAAAGGGATCATCCAGCCATTTAGTGTTGAGTAATAATCCTGCACTGTTTTTCCTGTCAGTAATGATGCTTTTTCATTTTACTTTTTTTGCACGAAATGACAATAGGTTGGCGCATTGAGCGAAATCTTATTAAAGGCAATACCGTATTGTAAAAGTGAAAATAAATATCACAACAACTAAAACAGGCGATAAGCATGCGAACTAGAATTATGAAAATCAAAAAGTTAGCGGCATTAGTAGCTATTGCGCTGAGTACATCACACGTACAAGCAGCAGATTTTAATTTCGGCGAAAATGACGATATTTTATTACAAATAAACTCCAAGCTTAGTATTGGTGCCAGCTGGCGATTAGGTGATGCTGACTCCCGTTTTATTGGTGCATCTAATGGTGGTACTGGCGCAACAACAACAACCGATGATGGAAATCTTAATTACGATAAAAACGACAGTTTTTCTCAAATAATCAAAGGTGTTCATGACATTCAACTAAGTAAAGAAAATTTTGGCGCCTTTGTTAGATTTAAATATTGGTATGACGCGGCATTAAAAGATGGTGATGTTCTTCATGGTAACGTTGCTAATGGTTACCAACCTAATACGCCATTAAGTGACGCAGGTTTTGAGAACAACAGTAAATTCTCTGGGGCTGCTCTGTTAGATGCTTACCTTTATGGTTCATTTGATATTAATGACATCCCGGTAGATGTTCGCTTAGGTCGCCAAGTCTTAAGCTGGGGGGAAAGCACCTTTATCCAAGGAGGAATGAATTCAACAAATCCATTTGATGTTCCTGCGTTACGCCGGCCTGGTGCTGAACTCAAAGAAGGTATTTTACCGGTAGGCATGTTGTATGGAAATGCAGGTGTTACTGAAAACCTTAGTATTGAAGGTTTTTATCAATATGAGTGGGAAAAAACACAGATAGATGGTTGTGGTACTTATTTCTCAGCCGCTGATTTTGCGGCATCTGGCTGTGATCAAATAACTGTAGGGCCTCTTCCTGATCAGTCAGCCTACCAACTTGGTTTAACAGCGAAACGCCAAGCAGATGCTGAACCTGATGACGGTGGGCAATATGGTTTGGCGATGCGTTATTACTCTCCCGAGTTAAATGACACCGAATTTGGTTTGTATTACATGAACATACATTCACGTGTTCCGATGATAAATGCCATTAGAACCTCAATCCCTCTTGCTACGGGAGAGGCAACGCCAGTATTTGTTCCTGATTACGCAGATCCTACTGGTGGTGCACTTTCAGCATTAAACCCTGCATACCTGATTGAGTTTCCTGAAGATCAAAAATACTACGGTGCTAGTTTTGCCACTAATCTTTCAAGTGTTGCAGTTTCAGGTGAAGTTACCTACAAACCTGACAGTCCTATTCAAATCAATGGCCCTGAAGTTCTTAATGGTACTCTTTCTGAACAACCTTTTTTCCGCTTTAGCGAACGGGTGACCAGTGTTGGCTATGGTGAAATGGCAAAAGGTTATGATGAATTTGATGTCACACAAATGCAAATTACAGCCATACAGTTTTTTGAACAAACTTTAGGTGCCTCAAGGATTACTTTTATTGCTGAAGCCGGGTTAATTTTGACTGACGGCGTAGAAGACGAGCCGAGCGACGGTTCTACTAAACAACTTTACGGTAGGAATTCAGTTTTTGGTGTCGGTGATTTTGATGTTGGTGGCGGCATCAACTGTTCTAATTTAGTTTCAGCTGGAGTCATTGGTAGTGATTGCAGTACCGAAGGTTTTGTTACAGATTCAGCATGGGGTTATCGCATGCGTGCCGTATTCGATTATGCCGATGTTTTCGCTGGGGTATCTCTTAAGCCTACAATTTCTTGGGCTCACGATGTCAGTGGCAACTCTCCTGCCCCAGGCCAACAATTTCATGAAGGAAGAAAAACCATAGGCTTATCGTTAGAGGCTTCTTACCAACAACGCTACAGCGCAACTATCGGCTATGTGAACTATAGCGACGGCAGCCATAACATTTTAGAAGATAAAGACTTTGTCTCTTTAAGCTTCGGTATTTCTTATTAATTCAAGGTTAACTATTATGAAAAAATTTACTTCAACAGCAAGTTTGCTAATTTTATCTTTAGTTGCAAACTCAGCCTTAGCAAAAGTAACACCCGAGAAAGCAAACCAGTTAGGTGATACTTTAACACCTATTGGTGCTGAAAAAGCAGGTAACGCTTCAGGTACTATCCCAAAATGGACCGGTGGTTTACATAGTAAGAACTCAACAAGTAGCGACGATTCAGGTAGGCCAACAAATCCATTTAAAGACGATAAAGTTTTATTTGAAATTACCAATAAAAACCTAGCTCAGTATGAAAATAATTTAAGTGCTGGTCAGTTGGCGATGTTCAAAAAATATGCTGAATATAAAATGCCAATTTACAAAACCCGAAGAACTGCCGCCTATTCAGATGATATGTATGCAAAAATAAAAAATAATGCTACATCTGCAGAGTTGATTCAAGGAGGCAATGGTATTGCGAACTTTGATACCACCATACCTTTTCCTTTAGCAGAAAATGCAACGGAAGTTATTTGGAATCATATCACCCGTTATCGTGGCGGTTCAGCTAAACGTTACTTCACTACTATACCAGTACAATCTAATGGTTCTTTCACGGCAGTGAAAATGAATGATCAATTAGTTTGGCCTGAGTTTTTAAAAACAGGCCGTGACGCTAAAAAAGATGACAATGTGCTCTTCTATTACCTTCAACAAATAACCGCGCCAGCCAGACTAACGGGTACCGCATTGTTAGTACACGAAACCATAGATCAAGTTAAAGAGTCCCGCCGAGCTTGGGTTTATAATGCAGGCCAACGCCGAGTTCGCAGAGCACCAAATGTTGCATACGATGGACCTGGTGCAGGAAGTGATGGCTTAAGAGCTGCAGATAATTTTGATATGTACAATGGCGCTCCTGATCGATACAACTGGAAGCTTGTTGGCAAAAAAGAGTTATATATTCCATATAACTCATACAAATTACTCGATACCACTGCAAAATATGATGAGCTTATTCAAGCAGGTCATCTTAATCCATCTCATTTGCGCTATGAATTACATCGAGTATGGCAAGTAGAAGCAACGTTAAAAGATGATGCTCGACACATATACGCTAAACGTACCCTTTATATTGATGAAGACACTTGGGGTGCATCAGTTATTGATCAATATGATGGACGAGGAGAGCTATGGAAATTATCAGAAGCTCACAACATTCAATTTTATGACGTTGATACTCCGTGGATGGTCGCAGAAACTTTGCATGATTTAAATTCTGGCCGTTATTTAGTAACAGGCTTGAGCAATGAAGAACCTAAATTCATGTTTTGGGGTGGCAAAGCAACTCGGCGTGATTTTTCATCTTCAGCACTGCGCCGTTTAGGTCGTTAAATACAGCTCTAATGTAACTCCATTGCTGGGCACTAGTTATCACTATTGCCTAGCAAATTCATTTTTAATATCTACTTGAAGAAATGCCATGTTAAATAGACAAATACTTTTTACCTTAATTTATAGCTCATTATTACTGAGTTCAGTTAATGTACAGTCAAATACCCTAGAGAAATCAGCAAGTAAACATACCCTTGCCCAGCAAGAGCTATTATTAAACACCTTACCTTTTGCTGATGATCTCGATTTTAAATTGGCTGAAAAAGGCCTGATTAAGCGGCCTAAAGATCTTAAGGTTAAAGACGATGCAGGCAATGTCGTATGGGAATTAGGTAATTATCAATTTTTATTAAACGAAGAGAACATTGGGAGTATCAACCCTAGTTTAGCGCGCCAAGCAAAACTCAATATGGCCTATGGTCTATATAAAGTTACAGATCGCATATATCAAGTTCGTGGTTATGATTTAGCGAATATTACTTTTATTAAAGGCGATAGTGGTTGGATTATATTTGATCCTTTATTAACAGCAGCAACATCTAAAGCCGCCTTTGCACTGGTGAGCCAAGAGCTTGGAGATTTTCCAGTAAAGGCGGTTATTTACAGCCATGCACATGCTGATCACTTTGGTGGTGTAAAAGGAGTCGTAACACAAGCACAAGTAGATTCAGGTGAGGTAATGATTATTGCACCTCGTGGCTTTATGGAACATGCCATTAAGGAGAATGTTTTAGCTGGTAATGCTATGACCAGAAGAGCAACTTATCAATATGGTAATGCGCTTGCGAAGGGAGATAAAGGTCAAGTAGATGCAGCCATCGGAAAAGGTTTGTCAACTGGCGAAATTGGGCTAATTGCGCCAACTAGGGAAATTTTAGCTGATGAAGAAACCCTTATAATAGATGGTATACAAATGGTGATGCAAAACACACCAAATACAGAATCTCCAGCTGAGATGAATACCTATTTCCCACAATTTAAAACCTTATGGTTAGCTGAAAACGTTACCGGTACATTACACAATGTCTACACCTTACGTGGCGCTCAAGTTCGTGATGCGCAGGGTTGGAGTAAATATATCAACACGGTTATTCATCGTTTTGCCGATAAGTCAGAGATCATGTTTGCCTCGCACTCTTGGCCCCGATGGGGAAAGGATTACATCGTTGAAGTATTAGAGAATCAGCGAGATATGTATGGTTTTTTACATGATAAAACTCTTAACTTAGCAAATAAGGGAGTCACTATTAATGAAATTCATAATGAACTAAAAGTTCCCGACATATTAGCTCTACATTGGTACAACAGAGGTTATCATGGTTCATATTCGCATAATGTTAGAGGAATTATAAATAAATATCTGGGCTTTTATGATATGAACCCTGCGAACTTAAATAAACTTAGTCCGGCTGATTCTTCGGTAAAATATGTTGAAATGATGGGTGGTGCTGACAACATCTTAGCAAAAGCAAAACAGGCCTATGATTTAGGTGAGTACCGCTGGGTAGCAGAGTTAGTTAATCATTTAGTTTTTGCTCAACCTGAAAACCGAGCAGCTCAATTATTACAAGCAGATACTCTTGAGCAATTAGGTTATCAATCAGAAAGTGCTGGTTGGCGTAATAGTTACTTAACCGCAGCCTTTGAATTAAGGCACAGTATCCCTATGTCTGCCCCAGCAACAAAAGCAGGGCCAGATATGATAACCGCTATGAGTAGCGAATTAATTTTTGATTTTCTGGGGGTACGCCTAAATACAGAAAAAGCGTTAGCTCATCAGTTTAAAATCAATTTCATTTTTCCCGATCGAGATGAGAAGTTTCTTTTAGAGCTTAAAAACGCTCACCTTAACAATATTAAAGATGTACAAACCCCACACCCTGACTTAACCGTCACTATCAACCGCAGCGATTTAGATAAGATGTTGTTAAAACAAAAAACATTTCTAGAACTAGTTGAGTCTGGACAATTGGAATTAGCGGGTAACGGGCAATTATTTGGTCAACTATTGTTAATGATGGATGACTTTCCATTCTGGTTCAACATTGTAACTCCTTAGTTAATTTAAAAGATCCGTAAAAGGTATAGATATGAATAATCCCAAAAAAAGCACATTTGATTATATTATTGTTGGCGCTGGCTCAGCTGGCTGTGTTTTAGCCGCAAGGTTGTCTGAAAATCCTGATATTTCAGTTTGCCTTTTAGAAGCTGGTGGCCCAGATAAAAGTGTTGTTATTCATGCTCCTGTTGGCGTTGCTGCAATGTTACCAACAAAGTTAAATAACTGGGCATTTGAAACCACGGCTCAACCGGGTTTAAATGGCAGAAAAGGCTATCAACCACGAGGGAAAACATTAGGCGGAAGCTCATCAACTAATGCCATGCTTTATGTTCGAGGTAATCAATGGGATTACGACAATTGGGCAGATCTCGGTAATAAAGGCTGGAGCTATCAGGATATTCTACCTTATTTCAAAAAGTCAGAAGGTAATGAGGTATTTCAAAATGAATTTCATGGTAGTAAAGGTGCTTTAGGAGTTAGTGATGCAAGTGACGCCAGTAATATTAATGAGATGTTTATCAACTCTTGCCAACAACATGGTATTCCACCTAATCCTGATTATAACGGAGCTAAACAAAGTGGTGCATTTATGTATCAACGAACCGTTAAAAATGGTGAACGTTGCAGTGCAGCTAAGGCTTTTTTAACCCCCAATATCCAACGTAAAAATTTAACTATTATTACTCATGCTTTAACTGAAAAAGTATTATTTGAGAATAAGAAAGCTAAAGGTGTGCGCTATAAAAAAGATAAAGCAGTTATCGAAATAAACTGTAATAAAGAAGTTATTCTGAGTAGTGGCGCTTTTGGTTCGCCGCAAATTTTGATGTTATCGGGTATTGGGGCTAGTGAACACCTGCAAGAACATAACATTACCAATATTCATGACTTGCCCGGTGTAGGTCAAAATTTGCAAGATCATATCGATTATGTGCAAACCTTTAAAGTGGATAGCAGCCACGATACTTTTGGTTTATCACTTAAAGGTGGGATGAGTATGCTGAAATCGATAGTAGAATGGAAAAACAAACGAAAAGGTAAAATTACGAGTACTCTTGCAGAGTCTGGTGCATTTTTTAATACAGAAGATGACACTATTGTTCCTGATGCACAATTTGTCTTTGTTCCTGGCATAGTTGATGATCATGCTAGAAAAGTAAATTTTGGTCACGGATATAGCTGTCATATCACCGTATTACGCCCAGATAGTGTGGGAGAAGTTAAACTTGTTAGTAATAAGCCTGAAGACTCTCTTGCTATAGACCCTAAGTTTTTTAGCAACAAAAAAGACATGGAAGTTATCATCAATGGTGCTAAAAAAATGCAAAAAATTCTTGAAGGTAAACCTTTTGATAACATTCGTAAAAATATGCTGTACGCCGTTGGTAATGACGAACAGTTAGAACAAGATATTCGTAATCGTGCAGATACACAATATCATCCTTGTGGCACATGTAAAATGGGACCTGCAGAAGATAAAATGGCGGTTGTTGATGCGCAACTTAAAGTACATGGCATAGAGGGTTTACGGGTAGTAGATGCTTCTATCATGCCAAAAATAGTCAGCGGTAATACCAATGCCCCCACCATTATGATTGGAGAAAAAGCTGCCGATATGATTTTAGCTAACTAACCTTCAATTATTCTAACCATATCTGTATTTCACGGCTAAACGGGTATGGTTTACTCTGCAATTTCGTAAAAATCACTTAAAAACATCCCCTCCAGTAATCCATAATTTCAGCTATAATCACACTAATTAATTTGCCTGTCTTTATTTCAAACTAACTTTTCAAACTAACTTTTCAAACTAAGATAAAACATTTAAAGTTTTCCTCTACTTTTGCATATTTGATACCTAATCTAGTAAATTCTCCGTGATTAAGGGACAAATGGAAACAATCTTTATCCATTAACGGGATTAATTCTTAATAATTTTTTCGATAGAATCACTTCACTTACTCTGTGGAGGCTGCAATGAAGAACACTGACAATCATTATGGTTGGATTACCATTACCTTGCATTGGCTAGTTGCCATCATCATTATCGGTTTATTTGCATTGGGCTACTGGATGGTTGAGCTTGGTTATTACGATCCTTGGTACAAACAAGGACCAGATATTCATCGCTCTATCGGTCTTATTCTCTTTGTATTAATGCTGTTTAGAGTTGCGTGGAAAATAATTGAAACCAAAACTAAATCATTAGAGAGCCACAATAAAATTGAACAAGTGGCAGGCTCATTAACACACAAGCTGCTGTACTTATTAGTTTTTGTGATAATGTTTAGTGGTTATTTAATATCAACAGCTGATGGTCGTGCTATTGAAGTATTTCAATGGTTCACTATACCTAGTCTCGGTGAGTTGTTTACCAACCAAGAAGATATTGCTGGGCTTATTCATCAATATGTCGCTTATGCGATGATCACTTTAGTCGCCTTGCATGCAATGGCAGCATTAAAGCATCACTTTATTGATAAAGACAAAACACTAACAAGAATGTTAGGTAAAAGAACATAATTAACCTTGAAGGAAGGTATATAGAATGAAGAATCAAATGAAAAACACTTTGAAAAAATCATTAATCGCATCAACTTTTGCTGCAGTATTATTATCACCATTTGCCAATGCTGCAGACTATGTAGTTGATCATAAAGGGGCACATGCTTCAATCAACTTTAAAATTAAGCATTTAGGTTATAGCTGGTTAACCGGTCGTTTTGACAATTTTTCTGGTGATTTCAGTTATGACGAGAAAAACATTAACGATGCTAAGATTTCAATTAAAATTGATACAAGTAGCATTAACTCTAATCACGGCGAACGTGACAAACATCTTCGTAGTGGCGATTTTCTTGAAGTAAGTAAATTTGCAGAGGCGACATTTGTTAGCTCGTCTATTACCGATAAAGGCAATAATAAACTTGAAGTTAAAGGGTTATTTTCTTTTCATGGCGTTAATAAAGAAATTACCATTGACGCAACCAAAATTGGCGAAGGTAAAGATCCGTGGGGCGGATACCGTGCAGGCTTTAGCGGTACCACTAAAATTGGTCTTAAAGAGTTTGGCATTAAAACTAATTTAGGCCCAGCTTCCACCCATGTTGAATTAGAATTACATATAGAAGGCGTGAAAAAATAAATTAGCTATGCCAAATAGCGGAATCACACATGGAGGTTCCGCTTCCTTACTATTATTCACTCTTTGGTAAATATAACCGTATAGTACAAGCGGCTATCATTAACGCTGTACCAGCTTGTAACAAGGTTATAGCTTCATAATTCGCGACATAAAACATGCCCATCAAGCGTGCCCCTCCAGACACAGCACAAAGAATAAAACCCAAAATAGCGATTAAAATACCAGTATTACTAATTATTTTGTCCAATTTACTCACCTTTATCATTATTTTTAAAGAGTTTACAAAGTAAGTGTAGGTAAGGTTATTGAATTTATACAGCTAAATATAACCAAATCCAATACTAGATATCCAAAGATTAGTATAAATATTTCAATAAACTGAACCATTAGCTCACAAACTCATTATCCCCATTGTAATTTTCATGTTAATCAGGAGTAAATATCAGTACAATGCTGCAAAAACAATCATCTCTTTCGATGATGAAGATAAAATACAGGGTTAGAAATATGAAAAGCTGGTTTATGAAATTTACTGTTTTTATGGGTATCTTTTTTATTTGTTTATACAGCTTAATTTGGCTAATCACTCCAACGGCTACCCGTTTTTATTCTAGCGATATTTTAACATTAGCCTTGAATGAGAATGATCTGGTTTTATCGGAAGCTTCTTCTGTTCGTTATAACCCTTTTTTATCACACTTATCTATTTATGATTTAACGCTCACCAAAGGCAGTGCCTCTGGTGAAGCTGTATTGGTTATTGAAGAATTACATTTAGAAGTCAGTTTATACAAACTAATAGTTGATCAATTCAAAATTACTGAATTTCAAATTAATGGCTTGTTTTTAAGTATTAAAGTTAATGGTGATGATATAGAGGTTGCCGGCATCCCTATTAATAATTCCTCCGCTGAAGCCATTCAATCAACCGACAACTTAAAAGAAGAAGCTTCAGCAATCATTGTAAAAATGGCTCAATTTCATTTGTACGACGCTGACATTCAAATTAATGTTAATAACAACCAGCACAGTTTAGCTATTTCATCGTTAGGTATTGAACGAGTACATGCTTCACAAAAAGATCAAAGTGTTGGTGTAATTCTTGATGCTAAATTCGATGATGCACCTTTAACAGTCAGCTTAAGTGCTCAATTAAATAATGGCATGGGAAACATCACTTCTTATGTCTCACTTACAGATCTAGAGCTTGGCCATTTTAGCGCATTTCTACCTGAAGCAATAACTTCACTTAATGGTCGTTTTAGTGCCAAGAGCGAGCAAAAAGTAACTATCGCTGAAAACTTAACTACGGTAGAAATGAGACAAGTCGATTTAAAGTTTGAACAATTAAATCTTCACCAAGGTGATACTCATATTAAATTGGATAAACACCGAATCCTTAGTAACGATATCAACATTGAACTGGTACCAGAGCACTCTCCTAAAATTGTTGCTAAAGCGACAATGGAAATGGATAACTTTTCCTCCAGTTATTTAAGTGGTGAACAAGTACTGGCTCAGTTTAACAAACTTAAATTAGCAGATATCTCTATTTCCGCTGAAAACCAGCAGCACAATGTCCAAGTTAAGGATATCAATTTACTTAATGCTGAATTTAGTGACGATACCAACAATGACACCATGCCGTTAATGCTATTTAATCGTCTTGATATCAAAAACTTAATAGCCTCTGAACAAGGGTTAGCGATCGAACTTGCTTCAGTCTCTGGGTTTTCGATTGATGCTCAACTTAACGAAAACAAAGAACTCGTTAACTTAATTACCCTACCCGTAGTAAATGAACAACAAGATGTTATTGATGGTGAGCCGACAGCAGAAACAGCTCTAGTGGCAGATGAACAATCACCAGAATTTAGCCTTAATATTGGTGAATTTCGCTTTTTAGACAACGGTCACATTAACTTTATTGATAACAGCGTTGCTCCTTTGTACGAACGACACTTTACCATTACTAAATTAACCGCAGGGCCTATTAATAATCAACAAGTAGAAACCAAGACTTTATTCGAACTAGTGGGCAGCAGTGAGCAATATGCACACTTTAATTTTTCAGGTTTTAGCCAGCCATTTGCACCTATACCGGTACATCATATTGAAGGAGCATTTAAAGAAATAAGTTTACCTGCCGTGTCAACCTACATGAAAGATGCTTTACAGTATGTTTTTGATTCTGGACAACTAGACCTCTCAGTAAAAACAACTGTCACAGGCGATGATATTGACGGTAACATGGGTATATTAATGCGAGGTCTAGAGCTTACCGCTGCAGAAGATGATGAAGTAAACTCAATAAGCGACCAAACCGCTATCCCATTTTCTGTTGCTTTAGGTATGCTAAAAGATCGCGATGGAAATGTTGAACTTGATATCCCATTATCAGGAAAAACCAGTGACCCTTCTTTTGGTCTTAGCGGCTTTGTAACACTGTTAATTAAGCAAGCAACTATGAGTGCTGCGCAAGATTACTTAATGACCACCTTTGTGCCTTACGCGAATGTCGTGAGTATTGCGATGACCGCTGGAGATTTTTTACTTAAAATTCGTTTTAATGATCTAGAATTCCCAGCTACTCAAACGGCCCTTCAACCAAATCATAATGCCTTCTTGTCTGAATTTTCAGCCCTACTGGAAGATAAGCCAGATGAAAACATCACTTTATGTGCGATTGCCACGGCAGCTGATATTGGCAAACCTGCTGGCTCTGAACTAAATAAAGCTGATACTAAAAAGCTCAAAGTCATCTCACTTGCTCGAATGAATACTTTTAAAAGCTATATGGTTAATACCCACAAACTAGCTTCATCAAGACTGTTATTGTGTACACCACAAGTTGATTCTAGTGAAGAAGCGAAACCAAGAATTACTTTTGCCAATTAATTATTGCTAAGTTTTAAAGGAGCTTATTTTGTCTAATGCTAATAGCTTAGTTATTCTTGATTTCGAAACCACAGGACTTTCACCAAACCAAGGAGATCGTGCCATTGAAATTGGCGCAGTTCGTTTGATAAATGGTGAGGTAACTGAAGAGTTTCAACAGTTGATGAATCCAGGTCGGAGAGTAAGCTCTTTTATCGAAGAGTATACTGGTATAAGTAACCATATGCTTAAAGATGCAGCTCCATGTTCACAAGTAATGAGTGACTTTGTTGACTTTATTGGTGATGACAATCTTGTCGCTCATAATGCTTCTTTTGATAGGCGTTTTTTAGAGGCTGAATTAACTCAAATTTCTGCGGATTACTCTGGACAATTTAGTTGTTCATTATTACTTGCTCGTAGAGTTTTTCAAGATGCCCCAAGTTATTCGTTAGGTAAATTAATTCGTTATTTGGGTATTAAGACTTCTGGTGAGTTTCATAGAGCATTATTCGATGCGCAAGTAACCGCAAAACTTTGGCTCGCCTTACTTGAAGAGATACAGCAAAAGACACAACTTGATAGTGTGCCTTTTGTTTTAATTGAAAAAATAGTTAAAACGCCGAAAAAGTCGGTATCTGCTTTATTTGCTCGATACTAAAATTGTTACTTTACTAGAACCTGTTAAGTTATCGACTTCTTCTCACATGTTTATTAGTAGGTTTACCTTTGTTTTTACTACCAGAGCGCTCGCCTAGTGCATGCTTTCTTGCTCTTTTCTTTTGACCGCCTTTATTATTACGATCGTTAATAGGTTGCTTGGTCAAATCGGGTTCATAACCTGGTAACCATTGCTGCAACAAACGCGAATCAACTACTTTTTCAACTGCCTCTAATAACCACTCTTCTGATGGACTTAATAAAGAGATAGCTAAACCTTTATTGCCTGCACGACCTGTACGGCCAATTCGGTGAATATAATCCTCAGCGATATAAGGCAGTTCATAATTAATAACATATTGCAGATTAAGAATATCAATTCCCCGTGCAGCGACATCGGTTGCTACCAGAGCTCGCGTTTTACCTTCTTTAAACTCGGCTAACGCTTTATCTCTGGCGCCTTGTGATTTATCACCATGAATTGATTGTGTTTTAATCCCGTCTTTACACATTTCTTTTGCAAGAGCATCTGCACCTTGTTTGGTACGAGTAAAAATCAGCACTTGTCGCCAATTTTTTGCGCCAATTAAATGTGATGTTAATTCTCGCTTACGGTCTTCGTCTACGTTATAAACAATTTGTTCTACTTCTGCCGCAGCCGTATTCCTTTCATTTACTTCAATCAGTTCGGGATCTTTGAGCAGGGTTTTGCTTAACTTGAATATTGAGTCGTCAAAAGTAGCCGAAAATAATAATGTCTGCCGGTTTGTTGGAACACGTTTTAAGATGTTATCTATCTCATCTTTAAAACCCATATCTAACATTCTGTCAGCTTCATCAAAAACTAATATCTCAAGTTCACTTAAAGAAACTGAGCCATTAATTAAATGATCTAATAATCGGCCAGGGGTAGCGACTAATATATCTACACCCGTTTTGATTAGTTCAATTTGTGGTTTAATGCTGACACCACCATAAGCAAGAGCTGAGCGAACTTCTGTAAATTTTGCGTAATTTTCAATACTTTTGTGGACTTGCTGAGCGAGTTCTCTGGTTGGTGTCAATATTAATGCTTTAATTACTTTTTTTTCTGAAAATACATCGCTAATTAATTGCAAAATAGGCAATGCAAATGCAGCTGTTTTTCCCGTTCCTGTTTGTGCTCCAGCCATAATGTCTTTTTTAGCTAAAATCACAGGAATAGCTTGTTCTTGAATGGGAGTCGGTTGCTGATAACCTTGTTCGGTTATCGATTTGAGTAAATTTTTGTTTAACGCTAAAGAAGAAAAGTCCATCACAACACCCTCGTAAATAATCGGAGCATTCTAACAGACTTTTGAACGAGACTTATTTTTTAAAGGACAACATTCTTGTTAATGTAATATCTTTTTGTACATAATGTTGAAATAACGCAGCGATAGCGTGTAAGCCAATTAGATAATAGCCAAGTTCACCAATCGTTTGATGTATATCTCCAAATTTAAGCGCCAAGTCTTTATCAGTTGCCATTATACTTGGCACTTCAAGTCAAAAGAACAATAATTCTTACCCGCTGTTGTGACAGTTAGCCAAGCTAAAATGGATAAGATAATCATTATGGCTTATAGTCCGATATGCTTTGCTTTAGCTTATAATTCTTTCTTGTCGGGCATTACTGGGCTCACTGTTGGTATTATTTGTCTAATCCTCAATGCTAAACGTATCCAGACTAAAACAAAAACCAACATTCCTAACAAAAATGTAGTACTTAATTGCTTCTCTGGCTCAGAGCCTTTGAGTACATTCCCCTTAGGTCTATTGCTGCAAATACTGCGATGAGTAGAATTAGCATTAACCAATGAAAAGCCATCGAGACCATACCCTAATGATTTTCTGTATTTTTCCAAATCATGAGAACTTCAATTTTTATTAATTAGTTAATGCTATAGTAGAGTTATAATTATATTATTAAAGCTAACTTAAGATTATCAACTTTATTGTTAACCCCTTGTTATTTAGCTAAATTAAACAACTATTTGCCACTACAGATGGATTCTCATGGCCTATATTAATTACGGAAATAAGCGTTTTTTGATTGTTGATAACATCAAACCATCAAGAGATGCCCTCAAACAATTTGCGTTAAGTTTAAACGCTAGCCGGATCGATTCAACACTATATCCGAGTGATGTTGTTGCTATGTGTAAAAATATCGCTTATGACATTATTTTTTTGGGATACGACTTAGGAGAAGATCAAAAAAATGGCCAACAACTATTAGAAGAACTCAGAACTAGTGATGCTATAACACGACAATGCATTGTTATCATAATTACCGCAGAAAGCTCACAAGCTATGGTCCTAGCAGCTTTAGAGCATAAACCTGACGACTACTTAACCAAACCTTATACTGTTAACGAGCTAACTAAGCGGTTAGATCGGTGTACTCATAAAAAAGACTCCATGTCAGCAATATATCAAGCTTTAGATAACAGTAATCACAAAAAAACAATACGCCTGTGTAATGAAGCTTTAGAGAAAGGCACGTCTTATAGATTAGAATGCCTAGGCATAATTTCACGGCAATATTTTGAATTAGAACAGTTCAAGTTAGCGGAAAAGATATTCTTAAGTAACCAAGATAAACCTAATTGTCAGTGGGCTAATATTGGCTTAGGGAAAATTGCACTTAATGAAAATAAAATCCCATCAGCGATACATTTATTTAATCAAGTTAAACAACATTACCCTAGTTATCTTGACACCTACGACTGGTTATCAGAAGCTTATCAAGCTTTAGAGGAATTTCAGAAAGCTGAGGATGTACTTGAACAAGCCCTGTTCATATCCCCAAGATCTGTCGCTCGCTTAAAATGTTATGCTGAACTTTGTCTAAATAACGAACATTATGAAAAGGCCAGTGATGCTTTTTTACAAACTACTGATTTAGCTTATAATTCCATACATCATCATCCAGACAACGCCTTAAAATTTGCCAGTTCATTAGCCGAATACTCTAGTGAAATATCCGTACATTTAGCTAAAAGATTAAATAATAAAGCTTTTAAAGCACTGGCCTCAATGACCAAAGAATTCAATCAGGTTGAATTAAAAATTCAGTCTAATTTACTTTCAGCTTGTTTATTTAAAAACATAAATGAATCAAGATCTGCAACAGAAATGTATTCCCAAGCGAAAAAATTATTGGATAAATCCCAAGATACTATAGCGCCTTTAAGTTTAATTGAAATGTGCAAAAGCTTACTTAAACTAAATGAATTTAACTCAGCTCAACAGCTAGTTACCTCTCTAATAGAAAGATGCGCAGATGATTTAGATATAATGACGCAAATTGATAAACTCTCTGATAGTTCATTAGGAGAACTAGACAAATCAAAAGCACAACAAGCACTTAATGTTGCGGCCAGTTTATATAAAAATAAAGATTATACTAGCGCCATAAAAAAACTTCGAAGAGCGTTAAAACTCTACCCCGAACATTTGGGTATTAAACTTAACCTAACACAGGCTTTACTGGTAGCATACGAATCGAATCCAAATGCAAAAAACAATCTTAACCAAGCAGGCACTATAATTAGTTCACTTAATCAATCTGTTCGAAATAAGAATACCAATTTACGCTACATAAAATTAAAAGATAAATTCGAACAATTAAAAGCGGGGTAATTAGAAAGCAAAAAGCCCGTAGCTATTAACTACGGGCTTTTCTAAATGATGGTGGAGGGAGGTGGATTCGAACCACCGAAGGCTGAGCCGTCAGATTTACAGTCTGATCCCTTTGGCCACTCGGGAACCCCTCCACGGGGTCGAAAATCCAGATTTAACCAGATTTTCTGAAAAGAAGCCTAGCAATGTCCTACTCTCACATGGGAACTCCCACACTACCATCGGCGCTAACACATTTCACTACTGAGTTCGGAATGGGATCAGGTGGGACTATGTCGCTATTGTCGCTAGACAAAAAAGTTACAATCTTAGAAAGCAACGTGCACGGATGCACTAATGTCGATAATGTTCATGGATGAACGTTTTTATCGACGATATAAATACAATTCTTATTCAATTCTTTATGTACGTGTCACTCTTGCGAGTGTTGTCAAACTTACCTACAAAACCACTTGGGTGTTGTATGGTTAAGCCTCACGGGTAATTAGTATTGGTTAGCTCAATGCCTCGCAGCACTTCCACACCCAACCTATCAACGTTGTAGTCTCCAACGACCCTTTAGGGAGCTTAAAGCTCCAGTGAGAACTCATCTCAAAGCCTGCTTCCCGCTTAGATGCTTTCAGCGGTTATCAGTTCCGAACGTAGCTACCGGGCAATGCTATTGGCATAACAACCCGAACACCAGCGGTTCGTCCACTCCGGTCCTCTCGT
>ENA-ORXI01000026-ORXI01000026.1-sediment-metagenome-genome-assembly--contig:-NODE-26-length-93407-cov-8.498168_pt1 | contig 93407 bp, 85 predicted proteins | sample MGYA00237861_ERZ511468 | MGnify/ENA primary metagenome ERZ511468 (study PRJEB26299, sample SAMN06266213) | sediment metagenome | isolation source: Hudson Canyon methane seep mesocosm | place: USA:Hudson...
GTCAAGCCAGCGGAACAGTATTGATTGATATTGAAGGTACTTCAATACTTGTTGCAGTTGTTGGTAAAAAAGAAGCTAAAGGCGGCGACTTTTTCCCTCTAACTGTAAACTACCAAGAAAAAGCTTATGCTGCAGGTAAAATACCAGGTGGTTTTTTTAAGCGTGAAGGACGTCCTACAGAGAAAGAAACATTAACATCTCGTTTAATTGATAGACCTATTCGCCCTTTATTTCCTGATGGCTATACTAATGAAGTACAGATTGTTGCGACAGTCGTTTCATTAAACCCAGAAGTCGATACTGAAGTTGCTGCTTTATTAGGTGCTTCTGCTGCCTTAGCTGTTTCAGGATTACCTTTTAATGGTCCTGTTGGCGCAGCTGTTGTTGGTTATAACGAGGGTTCTTATATATTAAACCCTACAAAAACTGAACTTGAAGAGTCTCAGTTGGAGTTAGTGGTTGCTGGTACTGAGCATGCAGTATTAATGGTTGAGTCAGAAGCTCAGTTATTATCAGAAGAAGTTATGCTAGGTGCAGTTTTATTCGGTCACGAACAAATGCAAGGTGCAATTACAGCAATTAAAGAATTTGCTGCTGAAGTTGCTACACCTGCTTATGAATGGACTGCACCAGAAACTGATGAAACATTAGCTGGTTTAGTTAAAGCAGAAGTTGAGTCTGGAATTGCTACTGCTTATAAAATTGCTGAAAAATTAGCAAGACAAGACGAACTATCTGATATCAGAAATGCTTGTATTGATAAATTAACTAGCTCTGAAGCTTATGAAGCAGAGAAATATGAAGAACGTGATATCCGAGATATTATTGAGCATGTTGAAAAAACAATTGTTCGTAGTTCTATAATAGAAGACAGAGTGCGTATTGATGGTCGTGATCTTTCAACAGTTAGAGCTATTTCTGTTAAAACAGGTCTATTGGAAAGAACTCACGGTTCAGCTCTATTTACACGTGGTGAAACACAAGCTTTGGTTGTTGCTACTTTGGGTACAGAGCGTGATGCACAAATCATTGACAGCTTGTCGGGTGAATATAAAGAACCTTTTATGTTGCATTACAACTTCCCTCCATACTGTGTAGGGGAAACGGGTTTTGTTGGTTCTCCTAAACGTCGTGAAATTGGTCATGGTCGTTTGGCAAAACGTGGTGTAGCTGCTGTTTTACCAAATATGGAAGAATTTCCATATACAATTCGTATCGTGTCTGAAATTACTGAATCAAATGGTTCAAGCTCAATGGCTTCTGTTTGTGGTAGTAGTTTGGCGTTAATGGATGCAGGTGTACCAACTAAAGCGCCGGTTGCAGGTATTGCAATGGGCTTGATCAAAGAAGGCGATAACTTTGCAGTTTTATCTGATATCTTAGGTGATGAAGATCATTTAGGTGATATGGATTTTAAAGTAGCTGGCTCTGAAGAGGGTATTACAGCACTGCAAATGGATATCAAAATTGATGGTATCACTGCTGAAATTATGGAAGCTGCTCTAGAACAAGCGAAAGGCGGACGTTTATTTATTTTAGCTGAGATGAATAAAGCATTAGCTTCAACTCGTGAAGAAATGTCAGATTTTGCACCTAGAATCATTACTTTTAAAATAGACCCGAGCAAAATTCGTGAAGTCATTGGTAAAGGTGGTGCAACTATCCGTGGCATAACTGAAAAAACAGGTGCTTCTGTTGATTTAACAGACGAAGGTGTTGTTAAAGTTGCTTCAGTTGATAAAGCTGCTGGTGAAGAAGCTAAGCGTATTATCGAAGAAATTACTGCTGAAGTTGAAGTGGGTAAAATCTATGAAGGTAAAGTTGCTAGGTTAATGGACTTCGGAGCATTTGTAACAATTCTTCCTGGAAAAGATGGCTTGGTTCATATTTCACAAATTTCTGATGAACGTGTTGAGAAGGTAAGCGACAAGTTATCAGAAGGTGATGTAGTTAAAGTCAAAGTGCTAGAAATCGACCGTCAAGGTAGAGTTCGTTTAAGCATGAAAGAAGTAGGTAAAGAAGACTAAGTTTTTCTATACTTGTTTCAATAGAAAGGGCCGAAAGGCCCTTTTTTTATGCCATTTATATGGTGCGCTGGCTTTAGCCTGCTTTTTTAAGCAATGTAGATTAAAGAGACAAGGTCTCTCCCAAAAAAATGATTCAATATGTTGTCAAAAAAAGTATTTGATCCTGATTGTAAGTCGTGTAAACGATTAGTAAATTATTTATCAGAAGTTAAGTTTAAATACCCGGAATATCACTGTGCACCAGTTGCATCTTTTGGCGATAAAAGTGCTCAATTATTAATTGTTGGTTTAGCACCTGGCTTACATGGGGCAAATGCATGTGGACGACCCTTTACAGGTGATACTTCAGGCATTTTGCTTTACAAGACTTTATTTGACTTTGGTTTTAGTAATCAGACAAATTCTGATTCATTAAAGGATGGTCTAGAATTAAAAAACTGTCAAATTAGTAATGCTGTGAAATGTTTGCCACCAAATAATAAACCAACGGCAATGGAAATTAATCAATGTAATCATTTTTTAACAGCAGAAATAAAAGGTTTAATTGATAATGCAGTTATTATGGTGTTGGGAAGTATTGCTCATCAATCAGTACTGAAAGCATATGGATTAAAGCTAAGTACGACTAAATTTGGGCATAATAAAGCGTATGAATTACCTGATGGTAAAATGCTAATCAGTTCGTATCACTGTAGTCGATACAATATACAAACCAAGAGATTAACTGATGAAATGTTTGCTGATGTTTTTAAAAGTATTAGAAATATTATAAATTAATTGTGTCAAATATTTTGACACTTTGTCTCCTTCTTCAAAGGGAGAAGGCTGGGGATAAAGGGGGAAATAGAATGACAGAGCTTTTTAATCGATTAATATGACTGAATCAGCGTTTGATATAAAAGGTTTTTTAAAAAACCTGACAAAACGTCCTGGCATTTATAAAATGCTAAATGATAAAAGTCAGGTTATTTATATTGGAAAGGCAAAAAACCTAAAAAACCGAGTTTCCAGTTATTTTAGAACCAAAACAGCATCAGTAAAACAACAAGCAATGGTGGCAAAAATTGTCAGCATTGAAGTAACTGTTACCAATACTGAAGGTGAAGCTTTATTATTAGAAAGTCAGCAAATAAAACGTTACAAGCCTCGTTATAACATTTGTCTTAGGGATGATAAATCCTATCCTTATTTATATGTTTCTAGTTACCATGACTTCCCACAAATTACACTTCATCGTGGTGCAAAAAAGAAAAAAGGTAAGTATTTTGGCCCTTATCCAAGTGCTGGTGCAGTTAAGGAAACTTTAAAACTGTTACAAAAAATATTTCCTGTAAGGCAGTGTGATGATTCCTATTACAGCAATAGAGCTAGACCTTGCTTGCAGTATCAAATTGAGCGTTGTACAGCACCTTGTGTCAATTTGATTGATAAACAAAGTTATGCTGAAGATTTAAGCAATACTATTTTATTTTTAGAAGGCAAAGGTAATCTATTAATTGATCAATTAATAGATAAAATGGAAACGGCATCCAATAAACTTGAATTTGAACAGGCAGTAATTTACAGAGATCAGATTGCTCGTTTGCGTACGGTATTAGAAAAACACTTTATTCATGGTGAAAAAGGTGATGTAGATATTATTGCTTGTGAAACAAAAGCGGGTATTGCCTGCGTACAAGTATTTTTTATTCGAAATGGACAAAGCTTGGGAAATAAAGTATTTTTTCCAAAAATCAATGATGAAACAACGGCTGGACATATTTTACAGGCCTTTATTGCCCAATATTATCTTGAAAGACAAGTGCCTTATGAATTAATTGTCAGTCATGGAATTGAAGAAGCTGATTTATTGATAGAAGTATTATCAAAACAAGCAAAACATGTGGTCACTATTACCCCTAATGTACGGGGTAGTCGCCTAAAATGGTTACAAATGGCGGCAATGAATGCAGAAAATTCATTGCTAAGTAAGTTATCTGATAAACAAGGTATGTATGCGCGATATTTAAGCTTGCAAGAAGAACTCGGCTGTACAGAAATACCTAAACGATTAGAATGTTTTGATATTAGCCATACTCAAGGAGATCAAACGGTTGCTTCATGCGTAGTTTTTGATCGTGAAGGCCCTGCCAAGTCTGCTTATCGTCGTTTTAATATAGAAGGCATTACACCAGGTGATGATTATGCCGCGATGTATCAGGCTGTCACTCGACGTTTTAAACGCTTAAAAAAAGGTGAGCATTTAGCCCCAGATATCTTATTAATTGATGGTGGCAAGGGGCAAGTAAGTCAAGCGAAAAAGGCTTTAGAGGAATGTGGCGTAAATAATGTTATGATAGTCGGCGTTTCTAAAGGACCTGATAGAAAAGCGGGAATGGAAAAACTAATTTTAGTAGATCAACAGCAACCTTTAGATGTAACACCCGGCGCGAGTGCTTTATTATTAATACAGCACATACGGGATGAAGCGCACAGATTTGCAATAACGGGCCATAGGCAACGTAGGGCAAAAGCAAAAAGAGAATCTATCTTGGAAACAATTCCAGGTTTAGGTCCAAAAAGAAGACAGCTTTTATTAAAGCAGTTTGGAGGCTTGCAGGGGATATCGAACGCTGGTATTGATGCACTCTCAGGGATTGATGGAATAAGCAAACAATTAGCTCAACGAATTTACGATAACTTTCATCATCAAGATGGCCATTGAATTTAATTTACCCACAAATCTAACTTTATTACGTATTGCACTGATTCCTTTATTGGCAGTCGTGTTCTACTTGCCTTGGGAATACTCGAATTTTGCTTGTACAGGAATTTTCTTTATTGCAGGGTTCACAGATTGGCTGGATGGCTATTTAGCCAGAAAAATGGGCTTAGAAACTGCATTTGGTGCTTTCTTGGACCCCGTAGCTGATAAGCTAATGGTTGCCTTTGTCTTGGTTTTGATTGTCCAACAGCAAGCGGATGCGTCATTAGCAATTGCTTCTGCTATTATTATTGGAAGAGAAATTACAATTGCTTCCTTAAGGGAGTGGATGGCTGTAGTTGGACAAAAAGCCAAAGTAAAAGTATCACCACTAGGAAAGTGGAAAACAACGGTTCAAATGCTTGCCATTGGGTTTTTACTCTATCGACAAGATTTATTTGGTCTGCCCGTAAATTTAATTGGATATTGGTTGTTATATTTAGCAGCATTTTTGACATTATGGTCAATGATGCAATATTTATCAGCTGCCTATATTGCTTTAGAAGAAGAATAAAAAAAGAAGTTAGCAATGGATAAGGAAAAAAGCACGACGGGAAAAAAACCTCTAACTCAAGATGAGGTTTTATTAGCATCATTAAAACTATTTGCAGAAAAGGGATATTTTAATACCTCATTAACAGATATAAAAGATGCGGTAGGAATTAAAACAACCAGTGGAATCTACCAGCACTTTAAAAATAAGCAAGCTATAGCCGATACATTGTATGGCAATATATTAGATAGTTTGAGTATCTCTATTGACGATATACGACGTAGAAACCGTAAAGTAGCTGATCAATTAAGAGAGATTGTTGATTTGTTGTTCAAATTAACTGAAGATGCTCCCGAAGTTGTACAGTTTTTATTGGTGGTAAATATTAGAGAAATTCTACCAGAACAAAAGCCAGTGATTGAAACTGCGCCTTTTAATAAAATTAGACGAGTAATTCAGAATGGAATTAAGAATGGAGAAATTCGTTCAATGGATTCATTGCTTGCCTACAGCTATTTCTTAGGGATTATTAAACATACTTTAAGTTTAGTGCTTTCAGGTGATTTACCAAAAAATGCAGACAGTTATCAATCTCAAGCATGGTTAGCCGCTTGGGGTAGTATTGTTAAAAAATAATTTATAGTCATAAACGACGTATTATAAACTGTAGAGCGGACTTCAGTCCGCTATGGAAGGCAACGTCCGTCCTTCTAGCATATGTTGCTTATTTCTTAATCTATAGCCTGTAAAGCTTTTAAATCATTAATAATTTGTTGACTATGAGTTGATGGTGTCACTTTTCGATAAATTTTAGCAATATTACCTTCTGGGTCAATAATAAAGCTATGTCTTTTGCAAAATTTAACAGGACCTAGTTTAAATAAGCTAGCATAAAGTTTACTGATAGAGCCTGTATCATCTGATAATAAAGGGAAAGGTAGATGAAATTCACTAATAAAATGAGCGTGGCTATCAATTTTATCGGTACTAATACCTAATATTTTTGTATCAATAGCTGAAATGTCTGCATAATAATCCCTAAACTGACAAGCCTCTACGGTACAGCCAGGTGTATTGTCTTTTGGATAAAAAAATAATATTAACCATTTTCCTCGATAATCTGACAAAATATGTTGCTTGTTGTCATTATCAAGTAATGAAAATTCAGGGGCTTTATCGCCGGCTTTTAATTTAGACATAATGAAATATAAAGGGTAAACCCTAGTGTTGTAAGTTAAGAAAAATAATATGTAGCCTTGATGTAGTGAAACGAAATTAAGGAGGATAAATAAACCTTGATTCCACTTCGTTTCATCAAGGTTACAAAAGCTTAATTTAAAGTTGTTTTTGTAAGCCTAATTTGGTTTTATAGTAATAAGTTCTAAGGGGATTTTAAAGGAAAATCGTTTAAACTTAAATAGGAAAGGTTGTTACAACTCTTTTAAATGCTGAGGGTAAAATGCTGAATACATCAACAAAACTTTATACACCACATCTTATTTCTGTTTTGAGTTATCAAAAAATGGCTGAAACAGGAATTTTAAGTAATGATGTAAGGGTCGAATTAATTGAGGGGGAGATTATTGATATGGCACCTATTGGTTCAACCCATGTATCTTATGTAAATAGATTAACCAAAGAATTGGTTCGTGCTGTAGGAGATGCTGCGCTTGTATCCGTGCAAAACCCCATTATCTTAGGTGACTTGTCAGAACCTGAACCTGATTTCGCAATATTAAAGCCAAAAGAAAATGATTATGAAGACTCATTACCCAAAGCCGAAGATATTTTATTGTTGATCGAAGTTGCAGATACAACAATAAAGTATGATAGACAAATAAAATCCCCTTTATATGCTAGGTTTTGTATACCCGAGTATTGGTTGATTGATACGCAAGAAAAGAGTATCACTATATTTAAAACGCCTAAACAGGGGCAATATACAGAAATTAAAACACAGCCTTTACCCATCAGTTGTTCTCTTTTTTTACTGCCTGACATTAGAGTTGATCTGGGGTAATGATGGTTATGAATAACTGGGCTTAATCAGAGGTTCCTTAATAGTCATTACAATTATTTCTAAACTATAAAAATAGAGAGAAATGGGCAACGTTATTCCGTTTAAAAAGAAAAAGCTATTAGAAAAGCATAAAGGAAATACGCTTTGTCGGAGTGGTTTCCATAAGTGGCAAATTGTAAAGGAAAAACAGTTTGATGTGAAACAAGGAAAGTTAATAACTATTTTTCAGTGTAAGCGTTGTAATAAACAAAAAAATAAATATGTTTAATTTATTCCTTAAGCAAGCACAGAAAACACGACAACATTCTCACATTTTAAATGATGCACTTGAAAAAAAATATCAGGAATTAGTTGTAAAGCATCATATTCATTCGGATGCTGCACAAATTCAGGTTTTGGGGCATTTACAGCATCTTTTAGATGATATAGCTGATCAAGTTGAGGAAGAAAAAAAACAAAGTGTTTTGAGTAGGTTGTTGATTACACCAAATATTGCAAAAAGCCTTTATATTTTTGGTGATGTTGGGCAGGGAAAATCCATGTTAATGGATGTGTTTTATCAATCCTGTCCTATTGAATCGAAGCGACGAGTTCATTTTCATGCCTTTATGCAAGAAGTGCATGAGTATATGTACCAGTGGCGAAAGCAGAATAAAGGAGACCCTCTTGTTTCTTTGGCCGAAAAAATAAGAGAAACTTCGCTATTATTGTGTTTTGATGAATTTCACGTGACCGATATTGCTGATGCAATGTTATTGTCAAGATTATTTACACGGTTAATTGAGCATGGCATCATTTTTGTTGCAACTTCAAATCAACACCCTGATGAACTCTATAGTAATGGATTGCAGAGAGAATTATTTTTACCTTTTATTGCATTATTAAAAGAATCTTCAAATATTTTAGAGTTAGTTGCAAAAGAAGATTATCGGCTATCTTATTTTAAATCAATAAAAACAATGTTTTATGTAGGGGGTGGGGAAGATGGGTCTAATTTTTTACAGCAGCATTTTGATGAGTTAACCAATAATGGCAGTTCTGAGGCAAGAATATTGCTAGTCAAAGCAAGACCCGTGATATTTAATAGAGTACATGGCGATATTTTATTCGCTTCATTTGAGGAGCTTTGTGGAAGAGCATTAGGCGCTGCAGATTACCTTGAAGTATGTAATGAATTCAGTACTGTATTAATAGAACATATTCCTGTTCTTACGGTGGATATTAGAGATAAAGTCAGGCGCTTTATTACCTTGATAGATGCATTGTATGAACGAAATGTAAAACTAATTTGTACTTTGGAAGAGCCTTTGGATAATTTCCATTTTGAGGATAAAACCTTTGATTTTAAAAGAACAAGATCAAGAATGGTTGAAATGCAATCAGAAAAATATTTTCAACGTAAGCATTTGATGTCGTGATATAGTGACAAAATTGCGTTCAAAAAATGAGAGACTCAGCCTAGAGGATGGCAGTATTTTTTGTGTTATATATGAGGCTTTAAAAAAATCAGCAATAAGGGTAAGGGAAAAGAAGTGTTTTTTTTATTAGTGTCGGGATTTAGAGACGCTTTTTATTTGTTTAGAAGGAATCAATCCCCTTTAAAATAGTAATAAGCTTAGATATTGGAAGAAGAGACCATTACGAATGCGTAATGGTGTTTTTGGCACATATATTGCTTTTATATTGTTGGCGTTTTTGTGAGATTTTTTCACTATTGATTTTTCACAAGGGTATGGAATATTAAGTGGTCAAGTTTATTTCTGATTATTTAGTGCTCTGTTAATATTAACCTACCTAACTATCATTAATTATGTTTGATAACCATTTTGAAGTTTATTTAGCTGATACAGAAGAAAGTAAAAAAATTCATTATTCACTACGCTATCAAGTTTATTGTGAGGAAATGGGTTTTGAAAAAATGGAAGATTTTTCAGAACGTTTAGAAATTGATAGTGATGATGCTAAGTCAATTCATTTTATAGTTAAAAATAAAAAGACTAATGACTGGGTTGGGGCAATGCGCTTAATTTATAAAGATGATACTTTCTTACCCATTGAGGAATCATGTTTTCTTGATGAAAAAATCAATAGTAATGACCTTTTTGATGCAGTTGAAATATCTAGGCTATGTATAGTTAAAGAAGCCCGAAGTGGCAATCCCCCTCAAGGGAAAGTTGATGAGACAGTTTTGAACGATGACTCTGATCAGATAAAAAAAATACCTACAGATCATAAGACAAATCGTTTAATAATTTGGGGGTTGTTTCACGCGGCATCTGAATATTGCTACAAGCACAACATTAATTTTTGCTACTTTATGACGACTTCTATTTTAGCAAAAGTTATGAGTCGTGGGGGGTTGGCCTTAACGAGTATAGGAGCCCCCTGTGAGCATAGAGGGCAAAGATACCCGTTTAAAATAGATGCATTTAAAACATATAAAAGTGAAATGTGGGCATCTGGTTTTAGCAGCTACCAGCAATATTCAAAGTTAAAAGTTTTATCAGCAGCATAAAAATTGTAAATTTATTGAAAGCTTATTTTAAAATATTTTGTAAAGAGGTTAGTGAGATAATCCCTCGGTATAGAATTTGATTATTATGAATGAGTCCATAGCATTCGTAGATATTTTTCTCTTCTGGTAACTCCTTAATCAATATATGTAAGGCATCATTACTTTTGAGCTTCTTTAGTAATAGTCGATCAATGGTGATTTTATGATTGGTGTAAACCATTGGGTCTTTTTTGAAATCATGATTGTTTTTTAATGCCTTTTCTAGCAATGCACATGAAACCATACTGCAAGGAAAAATTTCTGGGAAGCTTGCTTTTTCGTTTAGTTCATCAAAATAGAGGGACTGATCAGTAAATGATCCACATAGAAAATTTTTTGCATTACTGGTATTCATAAACTTTCTTTTTAGAAAAAAACCATTTTCAGGGATGTAATCCCTATCTGGATACTTGATTAATGGGTCCATTTGTGAGAAATCAGCATCGCCTAAATATAATGCTTTTTTTGATTCTTTTTTATAGCCCATTAATGCTAGTTGGCCGTTAGCCTTTACCGAAATACGATTACTTAAAGTAGCATTGCTTTTATCCTCTTTAAATTGAGATTTTTTAATTTCAAAGCTTGTTAATTGACCTGGTTTAACAGCATTGGCAAATGTAAATTGATAGTTGCTAAACTGTAAGTTTTTTTCATCAATCAGGTTAAATTCATTGTTTTGAAAGCGATGGCTTAAAACTACCTTTTCTAATACAGATTCTAATTGAAAGCCTAATACAATAGGCCCACCAAAAGGGTTTTTTACAATTTCATGCCACTTATGAGGGTCATGAAATAGATTAAAGTCATCTGTTGCATTACGTGCAATATCAATATGAATTTGTTGAAAGTAAATTTCATTATGATTGATATTCATTATTCCCCTCCAGTTAAGGTGAAGCTATTATTACCTGATTCTTAATTATTTATATTAGTCAATGTGGTCGAATATACAAGATAGGCTATATTAATAGATATGGCCCTAATATTTCTTTTAATAGAAATATTTCTTGTGTATTGAAATTAAAACTAGGCAATTTATATGGCAGATGAAAAACCAACATTAGCAAGAAATTTTCAGGATTTTTTCTGTGTAGAGGTGGCCGTGACTGAAGAGCAAAAAAAGAAGGTATATGGAATAAGGTATCGAGTATATTGTGATGAATTTGGGTATGAGTCAGTTGAAAAATTTCCTAATGAGGAAGAAAAAGATGAGTTTGATGATTTTTCTTTACATTGTTTAATTATGCATAAAAAAAGTGGTTTGCCAGCTGGGTGTGTCAGGTTGGTTCCCGCATTTAATGGTCAACAAACCCCTATTTTACTACCTTTAGAGAAGCATTGTGATGATAGCTTGGATCATGACTATATCAATGGTTTAGAGTTGGATAGGCAAACAGTCTGTGAAATATCTCGGCTGGCTATTGATTGTTTATTTAGGCGACGTACTGGAGAAGAGTTGACACGTTTTGGTGAGGTACATGGTTTAGATTGTACAAAACAAGAACAACGAACATTTTCATTAATTGCTATTGCTGCATTTTTGGCTGCAACGGCACTCACAGATATTAGCGGTAAAACAAATGTCTTTGCTATGATGGAATCTTTTTTACCCAGAATGATGAAGCGCTCTGGAATAAATTTTATTAAATCAGGGAGTGATGTGGACTATCGAGGTATTAGAGCGCCTTATTTTATTCAAACTCAGTCAGCATTAGATAATATGCATGAAGATTTGAAAGAATTGTACCTATGGATTTATAAACAAATAGAAAAGCAAAAGATATATTAGCTATTTATCATTCTCGATATTTTCGCATATAGTTCCTTCTCCCTTAAGAGAAAAAGATGAGTTGTGGATGAAATAGACTGAAAGAACTTTTGAGACAACTAATAATTTAATTGAAGGCTAGTTATGTCAGGTAATTTTACATTCGATTACAATGAAGCATTCTCACGTAATATAGGTTGGATTACTGAGCAAGAGCAAAACATTATAAAAAATAAACGTATCGCTATTGCTGGTATGGGAGGGGTTGGTGGTAGCCATCTATTAACTCTTACACGTTTGGGTATTGGAAATTTTAATATTGCTGATTTTGATACGTTTGAACTAGCAAATTTTAACCGTCAGGCAGGGTCTTCTGTCCCTCATCTTGATAAGGAAAAAGCCGCTACAATGGAAATGTTAGCGCAAGCTATTAATCCAGAGTTAGATATAAAACGTTTTAATCAGGGTGTAACTCTTGATAATTTGGATGATTTTTTAGAAGGTGTTGATCTATATATTGATGGATTAGACTTTTTTGTATTAGATATTAGACAAAAAGTGTTTGCTCGCTGTTATGAACTTGGAATTCCAGCCATTACAGCTGCCCCATTGGGAATGGGGACTGCAGTTTTAACATTTTTGCCAGGAAAAATGAGTTTTGAACAGTATTTCAGGTTGCAAGGATATGAGCCTATGGATCAACAAATTCGATTTTTAGTAGGTTTGTCTCCCTCCTTTTTACATCAACCTTACCTAGTAGATAAAAGTCGTGTTGATTTTATGGCAAAGAAAGGACCTTCAACACCCATGGCTTGTGAATTGTGTGCAGGTGTTACCGCGACAGAAGCATTAAAAATTTTATTAAATCGTGGAAAAGTGCAATGTGCTCCTTGGGGTTATCAGTTTGATGCCTTTAGAAATAAATTTAAAAGAACTTGGAGACCTTGGGGAAATGAAAATATTCTTCAAAAAATAGCTATTATTATTGCTCGTAAAATGATTTTGAGTAAAAAATAAAATATATATTGCTGGTGTTTTATTAAAATAACGAAAAGATAAAGGCTAGCTATCAAAGTTATTTGGTATCAACGTAAAATTGTTCAATTCAACGGTAGAGCAGAATGAATAAAGAAATAATGAATAAAATACTCGAAGCGGCTGTAAAAGCACCTTCGGGTGATAATGTTCAGCCTTGGAAATTTAAGGTGTCAGAAAATTTTACAAGAATTGATTTGTATAATTTACCTGAAAAAGATAAGTCATATTATAATTTTAATCAAAATGCATCCTATATTGCTCATGGTGCTGTGATAGAAAATATTGTTATTTCTTCAAGTCATTTTGGGTGTCAAACGAATGTCAGTTTATTCCCTGATGAAAGTGAAGTCGATTGGATTGCAAAGATAGAAATGACTCAAGCCGATCCAAAACAAGAACCTTTATATGAGGCTATTTTTCAGCGTTATACTAATCGCTTTCAATACAAGCCTTTTAAGGTTACTGAAGAGGTATTAGATAAGCTTTCTTTGTCTATAAAAAATATTAAGACTGCTAATATTAGTCTTGTTTATCAAAAAGATAAGATTAATGAATTAGCTAAAGAATTAATGGTAAATGATAGATTAGTTTTTGAGCGTCAAGATATTCATCATTTTTTATTTGATAAAATTCGGTGGAACAACAAGCAGGTTGAAGAGACGCAAGATGGGATGCCTGTCGATACTTTAGGGTTAAATCCGATAGAAAAGCTAAGTTTTCCTCTTATGCGTTTTTGGGCCGTTGTAAAAACAGCAAACTATTTTGGGTTGTCGAGGATAATTGGCTTAAAATGCTGGTGGAATTGTCGTACTGCTTCAATACTTGGGATGGTGAGTATTAAAGGGAATGATAAGTATTCCTTTTTACAAGGTGGCCGTGCAGTACAGCGATTATGGTTAGAGGCTTCTGTATTAGGGATTTCTTTGCAGCCCATTATTGGATTAACATTACTGATTAATCGATTACAGCAGAATGAACTGAAAGAGTTTTCTGAAAAACATGTAAACTTTGTTCAGAGGAGTGCTGAAAAACTACCTGAATTATTTTCTGTTGATAAAGCAGATACTTTAGTTATGGGATTTCGGTTGGGAGATGGGGCCTTGGTCAAAAAAACTAAACGTATAAAATGGGAAGTATGAGGTTGATTGTGAACTTTCTCAGTAATAATATTAATTTATTTTAGTTATACCTTGCCAATTTCCATTTTTATGAGACCTAAGTGGAGTTATTTTGTTGTTTGGATTCATTGCAAGAACTTAGTAACTAGGTTAGTGCAATGCTAAGTACTTGTGCTTTATTAAATTAACATTTTCAAAAAATAGTTATTATTTTTAATTATTCTAAAAATTAATATTGGTTTGTAGGAGCGTCTGTCCTCGGCGCGAATAAAACAATGCTCTTTTTTCTAATAAATCGTGCCGAGGGCAGGTGCTCCTACAATATTTCTGTTAATTTGAATATGCTCTGGTACTTATTACCTTGATATATAAATAGTTACATAGTAAAAATTTGAAACTTGTTTTAATGGTGTGTTATTACGGTACGCTATGAACTTGAAACTGTGATAACGTAAATTAAAGTTGAATGAGTTTTTAGTGTGTATTCATTTTTTACATTTTAGCCATGGACGGGTAGTTCATAATGGTTAATCTTCATTGTTTATTTTGAGAGAATTATGATTAATATTGTTTTAAAAAGTTATCGCGATCGTGTGCTGAAACGATTATTGAACCAGTTGAAGAAAGTTGGGTTGTTACTTGTATGTAGCAGTTTTTTTATTTCTACTGCAGAGGCTGCACTGTATCAAAATGAAGAAGACAGCTCGATAGAAAATATTTTATCTTTTGATTATTTTGTTAAGCCTGAGGTGGGGTCTGAAGCATATGAAGAAGAGTTTTTAACAGTTCTGTTTGATCTGCGTCATAGTAATTATTCAGAAGCATTAAACCGAGCTAAAAAGTTGAATGAATTTTATCCCGATCATGTCGATTTAAAGAAATTAGTTGCAGCTTGTTATCTCCGTGGCGGGCAATGGGAAAGTGCAAAAATTGAATTAGTTAAAGCGCTTGAGTTAAAGCCATTCGATCCTTCTGTTACACGAAACTTAGCTTTGACTGAAATGGAGTTAGGAAATACAGAGAAAGCCATTAGTTTGGTGCGAGATTTGGAAAAAAAATATCCTGGTAATATTGAGAATGCTAAAGTTCTAGCGGCGATTAATAATCAAAAAAACAAAAAAACTGTGGATATAGGTAGCTTGGAGGAGGCACTTAAAAACAATCCAAAAGATATGGCTATTCGACTTCAATTAGCAAAGGAATATATGCGGAGAGGGACTATATTGAAAGTACAGGATGTGACTAAAAATATAAATGTATCAGACCTTAATAAAGAGTCTGCATTGTTAGAATTGCGAGGTAAAGCGCAATTACTTAGTGGAGATTTGGACTCTGCCCGTGCAACTTTTGAGCAATGGACTAAAGCTTTTCCTGATGAAGCTGATGCACATTTTTATTATGGAGATACTTTAGCTAGGTCAGGAAAAGTTGAGCAGGCAAAAGTTGAACTGGAGCGTACAATCAGCTTAAACCCACGGCACTTGGTTGCACGGATAGCTGAAATTAAACTGTTAACGGTATTAAATGAGAAGGGCAAGGCACTTGATGCGCTAGTAAAACTTAGAAAAGATTTTGGAAGTCACATTGAAGTTTTGGGGATAGAAGGGTGGTTTGCTATGGGAAATGGCAATTTTTCTAAAGCGGAGCAATCTTTTTCTGCCGCTAGAAAGCAACTGCCTGATTCCATTTTAACGATTAACGTGGTGCGTGCGCAATGGGGACAAAAGAAATATGATGAGGGTATTAGTCTTATGCGAGAATGGTTAAAAGAAAACCCTAGCGATCAGGATGTTCTTTTACATTTAGCAGGTGCCTACTTGAGCTTGGATCGTAATAATGAAGCAATTACTGTTTATTCTACAGTTGTGGAAAATAATCCTGAGTATTATCCTGCGCTAAATAACCTTGCATGGCTCTATAGCGATAAAAACTTGAATAAAGCGTTAGAGTATGCGGAAAGAGCTCGTCAAATATCGCCTAAAGATCCATTCATTTTAGACACTTTAGGTATGTTAATGCTAAAAAAAGGTAATACTAGCTCTGCATATAAATTTGTCAATGAAGCTGCTGAAATTTTGCCGTCAGATGGTGAAATTCAGTTACATTTAGGACGTGTTTTATTGGAGCAGAAGCGGTTCCCTGAAGCAAAAAAAATATTTCAGAGTATTGTTAGTCAAGCATCAGGGACTGAATTAGAAATTGAGGCGAAAGAACTATTAAATTCTTCTTTTAAATAAGATTGTCCCTTATTACTTACAATTGTAGGTAATAAGGCGTTTTTTGTTTGGTTGAATATGACGCTTTATTACACTTTGAGACTGTTAATTTCTCGCTCTCAACTTTATAATTTTATCCAATAAGATTGTCTCAGTTTGAAAAATGAGGAAAGTGTTTTTATAGAAGGGGAGCTCAATATGTCACTATCACCTTATCAAAGTAGCTTGGTGAAACTTTGGAATTTTATATCGAAAAATAAGCATAGAGAAAATAAATATGCTTTAAGTGTTTTTGAGGAAATAATCAAAGATATTGAACGGAAGTCTGGAAATGATGCTTGGAAACAGGGGCAACATATTGAAGCAATGTCTCGATTATTGGAATCTATTAATGACACAAGAGATTTACATTCATTTGGTAGATTTTATGTCAAATCCTTTTTTACAGAATTGTTGTCCCAAAGACAAGCTTTGGAGGGGTTATGGTTACAAAACCCCAGAATTTCAAATGATGAGAGGATTACTAAGCCCGTTATAATACTAGGGCTTCCCCGTTCGGGGACTTCTTTTGTTTTTAATTTATTGGCGCAAGATCCGAGTCATCGTTTTTTGAGTAATTGGGAAACAACAGTATCACAAATTCCTCCTGAAAAACATTGCAATTATTTGCAAGACCCTCGTCGTAAAAAAGGGAAGCTTCTAGTTAAATTTCAGGATTATTTAGCGCCGAGTTTGAAAAATATTCATGAGTTTCATTTAGATGGCCCAGAGGAATGTACTCCTATTCTGATGCAAGGCTTCAGTACTCAAGCATTTGCAGGTATGTTTGATGCTCCTGAGTATTCAACATGGTTAAATACGGTTTCTCAGGATGAAAATTATCAACATCATAAGAAGGTTTTACAAACATTACAATGGAAATATCCTGGCCAAAGATGGTTGTTAAAATCTCCAGATCATTTGGCAGGAATAGATTCGATTCTGAAAACCTATCCTGATGCTTGTTTTATACATTTACACAGGGATCCAGTGCAGTCAGTCACTTCGTGGGCGAGTTTAAATCAGGTTTTTCGAAGTATATACATGAAATCAGTTGACCCTAAAATATTGGGAGAACAAGTGTTAGGTCGGTTGGGGAATGATATGGATAATTACATTCTGCATCGTAAAAAATATAAACCAGAGCAGTTTTTTGATCTTTATTATCAAGATTTGATTCATAACCCAATAAAGTCTATTGAGGAAATATATCAGCATTTTAGTTTAGATTTTTCTGTAGTGGTAAGTCAAAAAATGAGAGAATTTTTAGCTAAAGATAGAAAGAAAACACGATCTCATCAATATTCAGCTGAAGATTTTTCTTTAAACTCTGGTTTGATTAGTGAAAGGTTTAATAATTATATTGATACTTTTAATGTCCCTATAGTCAAGTAAGTTGTTTTGATTTATTTTTTACGTACTTATTAATCGTTCCATAAATTCTGGCGTTCTATTTCCCTCTCGAGGGGAAAAGGGGCTAAGTTGTCAAAACTTTTGGAACAATTAATACTTGGGATTATAAGTCCTTAACTTCTTTTTCCGAAGAAGGCTGGTCTTATGATTCCTAAATCATGTTGTGGTAAATTCATGGTCATGAAAAACATTTGGGAAGTTTTAGGTTGACAATAATAGTTAGAACTTGTGCGGTGCACTTTATAGGTTGGAAAAAATCATGAAGTTATTGCTATCCCTTTCATGCGTAGTATTAGTTTTTATGACTGGGCTATTAATTGTGCAGTTTTATGGGTTGGACTCAAGGTTTTCAGAGCTATTTTATATAGGCATTGTTATAGCGGTTGTATTACTTCTTATGCGAGGTTTTATACTGGTCTCAAATATTCAAGAGACTGAAACTTTCAAAGTTATATCAATGTTACGTGCGCATATCGTATTGCATTTATTCCCTATAGTTTATTTGTGGTTTCAAATGTTCTCAAATACTCAAGGGGTGTATGGGCTTATATGGATTGTTCCTTTTATAATTTTTTTTTATACTGGGCGACGTAGTTGGCTAGCATTATTTAAGTGTTATCAATCAAAAATGTATTATATTTTTATTAGAGGTAATACAGGGATGATTTTTACATTGTCAATATTGTCAATATTATCATGTTTAGCATTACTTTTTGAAATGCCTGTAACCTGGGAGTTTGTAAGTCAAGCTTTGAGTTTTAAATGCCATATTAATTTTTTATTACCTATTAATTTCTTTAATCGATTATTATCAATTTATTTTTTAATTCATTTTCTTTTAATAGGTTTGGCTATTTTGAAGATAGATTGGGATGTCTCTAATGCTTTGAAATAGAATGTTTGAATAAGTTTTTTTTAAAAATAATAACATGGTGATATCCAAAAGACTGATATGAAAATACCTTATAGATTGTCTGTTATTGCGCTGCTATGGGTTCGAGCTCTCTAACCCTATTAAGAATCATGACTGTATACAAACCACAGGGTTATAACAAATTAGTAAATTCCTGAGTTGTTTATATCTGTAGGAGGGAGTTATTGGCCGCGACTGGAAAAATATCAAGAGCATTCGCAGCCAATAGGCTCCTCCTACTTTTTTAAATAAATACTAAAATATTTATGGTAAATGATTGTTTAACCAGTGCTTTGTTAATATCTATGTTAAGAATTAAGAAGGTTGTCGCTTGAGGGTACAGCCTTATATGGGGCTATCCTATTAATTGCCATTCTAAAAAAAGTACTACAGATCAATCTTTAAAAAATAATGTTACTGATCGGTCTAAAAGTTTTTGTAGTCTATTTCCATTTTAATCCCAGCCCTTTTTTTGCTAAAAATTGTAGGGGCTTACATACCTCTCATTAATTATATTCATTCCTTATAAAGAAGAGAGATTATGGTTATTGGGGGAATTCTTAATTAGTAGGAGAAGGTGGCAGGAGAAGTAAAAAATAGTATGGAGAAAGTTGTATTTTTTTGTTGAATTCAAAGCGAAAAAAAGGGGGTAGCAAAATAATGCTACCCCCTTTTTTTATTAACTAGACTATTAAATTAGCTAGTTTTTTTACGTTTTGCAAAACCAAAACTTACTAAGCTTAGTCCTAGTAAAGCTAGTGTGCTTGGCTCAGGAACTTCTTGTTGTGCTCTTGCGAAAGTAGTTGTAGTTAAAGTAAGCGTATAGTCACCATCTGATAAGCCAGAAATAAGCATACCGTAGTCACTCCAGCCTAGGTCTGGTGAAGCATTTAGTTGAGGAACTCTGTTATCACTGAATGAAACGCCAACTGGGTTTACCGCTGGAATTGTTTCTGTTAAGTTAAGACTCTCACCACTAACGTCGCTTTCACTACATGCTATGCTAGCACCTATACATTTAGTAAAATCAAATATTGAGTCGCCTGCACTAACACCATTAGGTGCCCAGTTTACGCTATCACCATTAGCTCCTTTTAAAACAAAAGATGCTGATATAGTACCTGACGCTGTCGCTGTAATTAGATTCGGAGTGTCTAATGCTAAGTAGATATTTGGGTCAGCTTGGAAGTTAACTGATAAATCACCACCGCCTGGAGCAACTGCAAAGTTAAATTTGAAAACTGTTTCAGAGCTTATTAGAGTGTTAGCAACACCAACACCAGTAGTTCTTAATTCTGTTTCTGAAATTTGGTTAGCGGAAGTAGGGTTCCCATTAGCTAAAACAGCATCATCAATCTGAGAGCCTGAGTTAGCGTATGTTTGTGTTCCGTGAACAGGTCCGAAAAAGTTGAAATTTCCTGCTGCACGATTAACTGTTCCACCTGGCGCATTAGCCGTTGACTCAAGAATAGGAGCAACGTTTCCACAAGTAGCTTGAGTACATGTAGCAAGTGTTGCACCTGAAGCATTACCGTTTAAGTTTGCCGATGCATCAGTCGTAAACGTATAGTTTTGCAATGCTGGCGCAACTAAGTTAGTTACACCAATGTTTAAATCTTGTATTAATAAGCGAGAACCTGCATATACAGAAGCTGATGCTTGTCCTGCAGCACCTAGTGCTAGTGTCGCTGTTATTACAGAAGCGATAGTTGTTTTAGTTAGTTTCATTTTCTTTATCCCAGATTGATAATTTTATTTTGGTTTCGAAATTTATAAAGCATTCTTGATGCCACTTTTAATTAGTTTGTTAAATATCAGATAGTTATTTTTTTTTAGCAGAGATTATCTATTTTTAATAGAGAGAATGTAAAAAAAATGGACGATTGTTTCGCTGTTTTCAACAATATTCATTATTTTCAATAATGGCTGGTTGCTATACTGTTATCGAATGAACCAATAACTGATGCTTTAACATCTTTTTAACTAAAAAGTACTCTACCTACGTGTAGGTATATGTATTCTAGGGGCGTAATATGAAACATATTCTTTTTTTTGCAGAGGCTGTAACCCTGGCTCATATTGCCCGATGTATTACTGTTGCTAATATGCTACATGATACGGGGCGGTATACAATCACATTGGCAGCAGATCATAGGTATGATGACATTATTGGCTCGCTCCCTTATAAGCATATTCCTTTATACTCTATGTCTAGCCAATCGTTTGCAAAAAGATTGGCTCAAGGCTTACCTATATATAATGTTAAAACTTTAACTCAATATGTTTTAGACGATTCTGAGATTATTGATGATGTTAACCCTGACTTTATTATTGGTGATTTTCGTATTTCGCTTGCTATTAGTAGTCGAATAAAAAAAATTCCGTATGCCACTCTGACTAATGCATACTGGAGCCCTTATGCAGACATAGAGTATCCAGTACCTGAGATACCATTAACTAAGGTTTTTGGTATTAAGTTTGCTCAATCTATATTCAATATTGTTAGGCCTTTTGTTTTTAAATTACATACTTTGGCCTTTAATAAAGTATGTAAAAAATTTGGACAGTCATCGCTGGGATCTGATTTAAGAGAAGTTTATACACATGCTGATTACACTCTTTATGCTGATATTGAACCCCTTATTCCAATTAAATCTAAGCCTGATAATCATATATTTATTGGCCCTGTGTTATGGTCAGCTAATGTTTCATTACCTATTTGGTGGAAAACACTTCCATCAGATAAGCCTGTTGTTTTTGTAACGCTAGGTAGTTCTGGGGATAGCAGGCTATTGCCTATGCTTTTACAAGCCCTGGATCAAATGCCTGTGACTGTTATATGTGTGACGGCAAAAAAAATGAAGCTTGAAAAGGATTATCAGAATGTTTTTATTTCAGAGTTTTTACCTGCTGAAATAGTTGTAAAAAAAGCTGACATTGTGATTTGTAATGGCGGGAGTCCCATGGTTTATCAAAGTATTGTTGAAAATAAATTTGTGATTGGCTTGCCTAGCAATCTTGACCAATATCTTATGATGACATTAGCCGACAAGGCTGGACTTGGGCGATTAATACGTGCAGGAAAAGTTGATAAATATAATATTAAGAGTGCAGTCAAAGATGGGCTGACTTATAACAAGCCCAATAAACCAAATTCTGGTTGTACGTTTGCAATAAATCAAATTATTGAGTTAATTGATCATTCTAAAAAAGGGAATTAGACAGCTTATGGAATGGCTGTGAAACTTTGGTTTGTATCTTTGATGACAAGCATTATTAATATGAAGTTGTTATTTCAGATAAACATTATTAGGAGCTTTAGTTGTGCCTAGTTAAGTAGATATTGATAGTATTCTGTTGTCTTAAATATTGGATATAAGCAAATCCTTACGTCTTAATCTTAAAAATCGACTAAACTCAAAATTGTTCTGTCATTTATTAATGATAAATTATAATTTTTTGGGAGTTAGCCGTTGATGAAATTTATTTTTACTTTTGTAACGACTTTAATTCAATTGGCTTTGAGTGTCTCTGCTGTTGCCGAAGATAAGTGGTTTGATGTTATGCCTGCGACTAGGAATGTGGTTATTACTGGCTTCACTTATGCCCAGGCTAAAATGCCTTTAACATCTGAAGTGGATGGTAAAGTGAGTGAGATCTTTGCTGATATTGGGGAGAGTATTTCTGAGACTAATAAATTTGCTTGTCTTGATGATGCTTTTACCCAAATTGATATTAAGTCTGCTAAAAGGGAAATGTCCAAACATTATGTTGATATTAAATATTATAAAAAAGAAGTTGCTAGGCATAAAAAACTGGTAAAAAAACAGACAATAGCCATTAGTGTTTTGGATGAGTTAGTGCGGAATCTATCAAGTTCACGAGAATCTCTGTCTATTGCAACAATACGTAAAGATCGTTTGGAAGAGTTACAAAAGAGACACTGTATTGAGGCGCCAGAGGGCTGGTTGGTTATTGATAGAAATATAGAGCCTGGACAATGGGTTCGCCAAGGCGAAGTGGTTGCTCATATTGGTAATTATTCTCAGTTAAAGGTTCCTGTTACTCTCTCTCATACAGAGTTGGCTTCATTAAAGAAAAATAAAGAAAAAATTGAACTGGTATTTGAGGAATCTAAAGTCCGTATTCCTGCTGTTATTGAGCATATTTCCCCTGCTTTCGATGAAAAAACTCGAAAAATTCTAGTTGATCTTTTGATAAATAAAGGTGGTCATGAGCTTCATGGAGGAATGAGAGTGTCCCTGTCTTTGGAAGGTTCAGGATCTACTCAAAAGGATACATTCATCATAAATAAGCTTGCTTTAGAAGAAAGGTATGAAGAATATTGGGTTCAACGTAAAGATGGTAAAAATATACGCGTTAAGGTATTGGGTGAGCAGGCAAATGGAAAGGTAATGATTTCTTCACGTGATATTAAGTTGGATGACCAATTAAAAAGGATTATGCATTAGTTCAATTTATCTGTAATAGCCATTATGTAATGAAATATATGAGTATAAAAAGAATCCAATTTAAGTGTGTTTTTAGAGAGATTATATCTATATGGAAATGATAGGACGTTTTTCATTAGAACAAAAAATCTTCTTTAATTTGGTTTTTGTTCTTTTGATTGTATCTGGTTTTTTTGCAATGTTTGCCCTGCCTGTAGAGCGTTATCCAGACATTAATATGGCTGTGGTCAAGGTTACTACTGATTACCCTAGTGCATCTCCTATAGATGTTGAGTCATTAGTGACTCGAAAATTAGAAGAGGCCATTGAGAATATTGAAAATATTGAATGGATTTCTTCCACCTCTCAAGCAGAGCGCTCTTATATTAGAATAAAATTAATTGATGATAGTGATTACGATCAATTATATGATGAAATTCGGTTTAATATCTTAAATGCTAAAGAGGAGCTTCCAGAACAAGTTGATCAGCCTGAGATTGAAGCTATCACTATGGGGGGGTTATTACCTGTGATGATCGTTAATTTGGGTGGGGATCATGAAAACCGCGCATTAACTTTAATTGCTGAGCAAGTAAAAGCGTCTTTAAAACAAATTCAAGGATTAAAAAAAGTTATTGTTTCTGGTGATCTAACAAGAGAATTTCATGTCTATTTAGATCCTGATAAATTAAGACTTCTTGGTATTAGTTTTGAGGAAGTGGTAACGGCTTTGCAACAGGCTAATGTGTCAATGACAGCAGGAAGTATGGACACTTTTTCCGAGGAGTTTTTGATAAAAGTAGATGAAAAATTTAATAGTCGGAATAAATTGGTTAAAACCATTATTCGACGTGATGGTGATGGAAGATTTATTCGGTTAAATGATTTAATCACTCGGGCTGATTTTAACTATCGTAAACCCAGTGTTATTTCTTCAGTTAATGGAAAAAACTCTATTGCACTTAATATTATTAAAATGCCTGAAGGTAATGCATTAGCTATTAAAGCAGATATAGTTAAAGTCTTAGATAGTTTTAAGCCTTTGTTTGAACTTGAGAATTTAGAAATTACTTTGACTCAGGATTCGTCTATTAAAATTAATGATGGCTTGAGCACTTTGGGTTGGAATTTTGTTGTCGGGATGATATTGGTTTCTTTAGGTTCCTGGTATTTTATGGGAATCAGGAATGCAGGTTTGATTACTATTGGCATTCCTTTTTCATTTTTATTTACTATGCTGATTATGTATTTAACAAGCTATAGTTTTAATGAAATCACCCTCTTTGCTTTTGTCTTGGTATCAGGCATCATCGTGGATGATGCTATTGTAGTCACAGAAAATATTTACCGTTATATTCAGAAAGGCTATCAAATAAATCAAGCAATAACTGAAGGGGTGGCCGAGGTTGCTTTACCCGTTTTTTCATCAACATTAACAACAATGGCTGCTTTTTTGCCTATGTTGATTATGACAGGTACAACAGGTGAATTTTTTGCGCAAATACCTGTGGTTGTTTGTTTTGCACTTTTTGCGTCTTTATTTGAGTGTTTTTTTATTTTACCCGTTCATTATTTGGATTTTGGCCCTCAAAAAGCTCAGTTATTAGCTCAGCGTTTAGAAAACGATAATTTTTTGGTGTCATTTTTTCGTGCTATCACTCAACGAGTTCTTAAGTGGACTTTAAGGTTTAGAGTTTTAACAATAATGAGTGTGTTAGTTTTATTAGGCCTGTCTGTGGGGATCATGTATGTGTCTATGACGGGTATCCTGCCATTAGTGAAAACCCAGTTTTTCCCAGATGATTATGCTATTTATTTTGTTGATGTTAAGGGGCCGCCGAATACTTCTATTAAGGAAATTGATCGTATCAATCGTTCTATTTCAACTTTTATTATGGCTGATGGCCCAGGAAAGGCAAAGTCTGCTGCAGGAAAAGCAGGTCTATACATGAATGAAGATTATGAATTGATTCATGGAAATAATGTGGGGGTAGTGTTAGTTACTTTACCTGCTAAAAATGAACAAACCATTGGTGATCCTTTGCTGCATTTGGATAATATGCGGCAAAAATTAAAAAAACAATTTGAACATGATGGTTTTGTTGTGAGTGTTCATCCTATGAAAGAAGGGCCTCCTTCTGGTAAGGCGATTAATGTAAAGGTCATGGGGAATGATTTAAATTCGGTGTCTCAACTTGCGGCTAATCTATTTAAGTTTTTACAGACTGAATCGGATATTTCATCAAACCTAGTGGAGCTCGAAAATGATAGAGGGGCTGTTAAAAGAGTGTATCGTTTTGATATTCGACATGATAGAGTTAAGGAATATAATTTAAGTAGTCAAGAAGTTGCTCTCCTAGCCAGTAGTGTTCTTGATGGACGTTATATTGGTCAATTCCGCTCAAAAGATGAAGAAATTGACTTGAAATTACTTGTTGACCAAGAAAGCATTACTAGTCCAAAACAGACGCTATCGATTCCTGTGGTTGAAAATACCATAAGACCTATTTTGTTGGGAGATCTAACAAAGCTTGGTCTGTATGATGAAACATCTGAATTTCATCGTTACCAAGGTGTGCGAACGATAAGTATCAAGGCAGATATGAAAACTGGGGCTCAAGTTTCATCGGCTTATATTATCAATAAGATAGGTGATTATTATGACTCAATTAGGGGCCGTTATCCTGGTGCAAGTATTATCTTTAGTGGAGAACATGAGAATACACAACGTTCCTATGAGTCGTTGATTTTTGCTTTTTGTATTGCTGTGATGATTATTTATATGGTGTTGGCTGTTCAATTCCAATCATATTTACAGCCTCTGATCATTCTTTTTGCCATTCTTTTTGCCATTATTGGGATTGTTTTAGGTAAGTTTTTAACCCAATCAATATTTACTATTAATAGTTTTATTGCGGTAGTTGGTGTGATTGGCGTGGTTGTAAATGACTCCTTAGTCTTAATAGATTTTATGAATAAAGGGTACCGTTCAGGAATGACTCGACAAGAATCTATTGATAATGCTATTAAAATACGGTTACGTCCCATTATACTGACAACATTAACGACAATTTTAGGCTTATTGCCTATGGCTCTGGGAATCCCTAGTTATTCCATTGTCTGGGGTGCTATGGCATCAACCTTTGTTTGCGGCTTAGGTGTTGCCACTTTATTAACATTATGGGTTGCTCCTGTATTGTGGGATTTAATCCAGGAAAGACAAGAGAAAGTGTAAATATATATGGAAATGAAATTTAATTTAGAGCTTGTCAATTGGTTGGCTTCAGTTGCTGATCCTACTATTAGTTTTTCAAAGTTAGGGTATGGCAGGAATGAAAAGGCAATGATTCAGCTTTTTTTGACTAAATTAACAGGGGCTGGTTTTTCTTCGATAGAGGAATCGCCTCACGTTTTAGATAGTATGAATATATTATTAAATCGTCTTACTTCTGATAAGGAAGAGCAGGTTTTTGATGATTGTTATACTGAAATTCGGCAATATTTGGTAAAGAAGCAATGGATTGCGCTTATTATTCCTTCAGGGTTAGATCAATCGATGGACAATACCCTTTGTGACCGTGAATTACTTGGGTATTTGGTAAAAGCCTCATCAAATAATAGAGGTGTTATTTTACAATTAGAGCAAGCGCCTGAAGCAAAAATGAGTTTACTTGACGTGCATGGTGTAATTAGGACGGCGTTGAATAAAGCAATAAAGTGGCCAGGTATTTTAATTTGGAGTCCTGGGGGGGATTCTGTTTTGTTGCCCATTAATTCTGTCGGATGTCTTGAAATCGATATTGAGGCTCGATTGCAGTGGACCTTTTCTAAACTTTTTTCGGATCCTTTATTTGATTTAGGGCGTTTAAAGGTGGAGTATAAAAATGAATTTCCAGAAGTGTTTGAAAATGAAGATAAAATAGTTAATATTATTCATTTGAGTGATTTAGGTATTGGAAATGATAATTCAAGTTTTAGAATGGCGCGTGTTCAGCAGCATATTAGAGAGTTAGTTGAGGAGTTAGGTCAAGTTTCTAAAATTGTACCTGTGATAACAGGTAATTTTATGGACAATCCTAGTGAAAAACATATCAATAAAGTAGCTTCATTTTGGGAGTTTTTGAGGGGGATGGGGACAGAGGAGCCACTATTAGTCTTTGGTAATCACGATGTTCGGCAAGATGGGAATATCAATGAAAATTACCATAAAATTGTGACGATTAATAATAATCAAATAACATGGTATGAAGTTGAAAATATTGCATTTATTTCATTAAATACCGTGATGTATGGCAACCTTGAGCAGGGCATAGTAGGGAAAGACCAAATAGATTCCATTGAGTATGAAATAAGGCGTAAGGAAGATAGTTCTGATTATAAATTTGTGATTTTAATGCATCACCTACCTATAGCGCATCAAGCTATTGATAAGCCCGTTAAATCGTTTTATGACAGAAGTGTTGCCGAGTCAGTTACTAATAATGAAACAATTAAAGATTCAGAACTATTATTTGAATTTGTGGATAAATATGATGTTACAGTTTTGTTGCATGGGCATCAATCCATACCTTTAGTGAGTCAAACTGACAAGAACACTATGGTGGTAGGCTGTGGGAATTCTATTGGAAATAACTCAGAATTTGATGGTAATGTTTATTTTAGTATTAATGTTGTTTCTATCAATAGTTTTAGTCAGGTGCTTTCTTCGCGCCTGTTAGCCATAAGAAAGCCCGAAGCAGGTTTTATTGAGGCTAAAAGACATGAGGTTATTAGTCGTTTGTTGATTTAAACGTAAAATGTGAGAATGACGGGTGGGGTTAACTTTTTTCAGGTACTGATTTATTCTACTAGAATGAAATATTGTTAAGTCTTACCTTTTTGGTGCGTAAAGGTGTCCAAAAAAGTGCGAGTTTAGGTTGGGAGTCATGCAATTTATAATTAGAACCAAGTAGGTTGAAAAGGTTTTATTAAGAAATTAATTGTAATAGTTTATTTACCTTGGAAATAGAGAGATATATATTATAAAATGAACTGATTTTTTAATTTGGTCTATGTTTTGCTTGTTATTTGAAGTTAAAACGATTTGTTGATTAAATCTTTTATGTTGTTGGGTATGTGTTTTTTTTAATCCGTACCTTTTATTTTCCTCTTTGTAATTTTTTTGGAGTTCTAATGGAAACCGTTGTTTTCTTGGTAGTTGCTGTCGCGCTGGCCTATGTTATTGTTTATACCCCTGTAGGTACTGTATTAAATAACTCTCAAGCACTTTCTACTCAAGATAATGAAGATAAAGTAATTATCCCTGAAGATTCAGCATTAAGGCGTCATTTCCTTAGTAATCTACAAGCTGAAATTGAAACAGAATTTTCTCCACGTCCAACCTGTTCTATGCTTAAACGTCATCATGATGCTTTAATTTCTGCAGAAGTTGAAAAACGTTTGTTTGCGTAAAGATATTTTATATAGCATAAGGAGGTGCTATATTTCGTTAGAATAATGTGTAGAGCCTAATTCTTTTTAAGAAGCCAAGAAATATAGCGATCAAAAAATTCGTGGATAATCAGAGCTGAAATAATAAGTGTAGTTCCAGTTATTATTTTTGTTGTAATAATCTCCTGGTTTAAAGTGTGTCCTAAGTACAGTGCGAGAACGGGGGATATTAATGGAATGAAACCTACTGTTGTTGCGGATAAATGAATCAGTAAATAATAATAAAGCACAAAACCTATAGCTGTTGCAATGACACCTAAATAGAGTATTGATACTATATTTAGAGTTGTTAAATTTTGTGGCCATACTGTATCAGTAAACAAGACCCATGTTAGTAAATAAGCAGGCAGAGCAAAGAGTAAGCCCCCTGTTACCTGTGCTGTAGCAGGAATTTTTGCGTGGATGCGTTTCACCCAAACTGCGCTAGCTGTTTGTAAAGATACCGCGCTTAAAATAGCAATAACACCATAAACAGCTTGCATATTAAGTTGTAATGCTGAGCTAAATAATAGAGCTAGACCAGAAAGTCCTAAGAAGTAAGAGCAAATTTTTCCAAAGCTTAAACTACGTTCTTTTAACCAAATGGCCGCAAATAAAGCACTTAAGAATGGGGATAAGCCAAAAATAACAGAGAGCCAGCCTGAAGGAACAAATTGAGCTCCCCAATAGACACAAAGCATGGCTGCATATATTTGAACGGCAACAGTTAAATAAGTCAGTTTAGCTTTGCGGTGGAAAGGTAAGTGTTTGTGACGAAGTAATAGCCAAGTCAGCATGCACACTGCACCGATAAGCATACGTGAGCCTGCGCCAAATATAAACCCGGGACCTTCTCCACTCCACTTGATGGCAAGGGGGGTTGTCGCCCATAAAAGAATAATACTAATGTATGCAAGAGCTATACGCATGGTGATAAGGAATTAAGAGATTTCTGAAAGCAGAGAATCTATCATATTTTGCGCTTGTTGCTGATAGCTGCTACCAAATAAATTAAGGTGGTTAAGGATATGGTATAAGTTATACAGTGTTTTTCGTGTAGAGTACCCTGAGTCTAATGGGTAGGCTTTATTGTACGCTTGATAAAAGTGAGAACTAAATCCTCCAAATAATTCGGTCATAGCAATATCTGTTTCCCTGTCACCGTAATAGCAAGCAGGGTCATAAATAATGGCTTTTCCTTGTGTAGTCATCGCTGCGTTGCCCGACCATAAGTCGCCATGTAATAAAGATGGATGAGGAGAGTAACTGTTAAAGAAATAGTGCAAGGAGTCTGATAGTTTATTACCTGATTGAATTAACCTTCCCTTATAACCATTTCTTTCTGCAAGAGATAATTGGAAATTGAGGCGATGAGATTGCCAGAAAGTAAGCCAATGTACCGATGAATCATTTATTTGTGGCGTTGAGCCGATGGTATTGTTGGTATGCCAGCCAAAAAAAGATTGCTGTATTTTATGCAAAGCAGCTAATTGGTGGCCTAGTTGAGTGTCTGATTGTGAGTTTTTATCGCTAATATCTATAAACTCTAAGACTAAAAATGCTTGGTTTGCAGCGACACCCGTTAGAATTGGTCTGGGCGCTTTTATGGTGTTAGTTTGTGCTATTTCTGATAGGCCATCAAATTCTGCTTTGAACATCTCAAGTAAATGTGCTTGATTGAGTTTTACAAAATAACTTTGATTTTTGCTTTGTAATATAAAAGCTGAATTAATACAGCCACCAGAAACTTCTTGTCTATTGCTTGGTATAAAAGAACTATGAGTTACCTGCTCAATCTGAGTGATGATGAGTTGCCAGATTGCTGAGGAAATCATTGATTAAGTCTGTAAAAAATTGAAGGCTAAGAGTTGTAACATTCTTGTAAAATAGCTTGTAGTTTTTCTCGTCCTAGCTGTCTGGTTAAGCTTATATTTCTTTCAGGAATTTTTTCAGGATGAGGGTAAGAGCTTAAAGCATTTTCTAGACTTTTTTCTCTAATAAGATGAAGCATAGGATAGGGAGAACGGTTAGTGTAGTTGGCTGGGTCATCTTGCTTTTCTCCTTCAAAGCAATAGTCAGGGTGAAAACTGGCTAGTTGGTAGGTGCCTTCGAAGCCTTGATCAATTAAAAGCGTTTCGGCAATGTTAAGGAAATCAAGATAATCGTCAAAATGATTAAAGTTATTTGGGAAAATAATTAAAGTTGTTTCAATTTCTGTCCCAGAATCAAGTTGCAGACATTCTTTAATAACAGATTCTAGGCATTGTTCTATATCTGCTGATTCTATCACTGCATAACGAATGCTTTCTTTGTCATATTCTCGTTTGGCGAATGGACATATGTTGTAGTTAATGATAAAAGAGGCTAACCAGGTACGCGTTTGATTTATGATATTTTCAGGCAACATGGGGGGGCTTTTATATTTAAGGAGCCTCTGATTAAGTTGCTTAGAATTTAGTGCAGTTTTAGCAAGCTAAAAATAATTGGACTTGATCAGAGGTTTCTTAAGTTAAGGGGAAATTACGTGTGACTTTGTCCTTCTGCTATACGTTGCTCTCTAAGTTCTTTGGCATGTTCTATTTTAGAAAAAACTCTAAGAATATCAGTAGATGATAAAATACCAACAAGCTTGTCACCGTCAGTAACAGGGACGGCGCCTACTTTATGTTCTGCCATGATTGCTGCAGCATCAGAGGCTAATGTATCAGGGGAAATAGAAATAATACCTCTGCGCATGATGTTTTGAACTTTCTTCGGTATAACGTGGAGCTCAGTACCTGATTTGTTGGATTCAATGGCATTGGAGTTGCTTTTTGGCCCCAGTGCTTTATACATGTCTCTATCTGAAACCATACCCACTACTTTTCCTTTTTCAATAACGGGTAAATGCCTTACTTTCTCGTAGTGGATTAAGAAAAATACACGATCAATCATATCGTGGGGCTCAACAGTAAATACATTTGAAGTCATTAACTCTTCAACACGCATAGTATCCTCTCTTACAGTAAAAATGGGTTATAAATTAAGCGTACAATGATGATGGCAACTTTGAGTAAGCTAGGTTATCCAGCTAAGTTGCTCTATTTATTTTTTGTACAGCCCTACTAAGGTTAAGGATAAGGAAGTTATAAGGTTTTTACAAGCTGTTAGCTCAAGCTAATTTATAATGTTTAAATTAGATGGAACGTAGTGTAAGTGTAGGGTATTGATTTATATGGGGGCATGGGGACTGGTAAGGATGCAAATAATTATTTACTTTTTTAGTGATATTGCTCCATTTCTAATTCAATGATTATGGGATAAAATGACGCAAACGAATATAAGGCATTTATTATTTAATTAGGATAACAAGTGTCATTTTTTAACTGTGGAGTTTTTATGCGAATTATTCTTTTAGGTAGTCCTGGTTCTGGTAAAGGGACTCAAGCCCAATTTATTACTAAAAAATATGGGATTCCTCAAATTTCAACGGGTGATATGTTGCGTGCGGCTGTAAAAGCGGGAACAGCCTTGGGAGTGGAAGCAAAAAAAGTAATGGATGACGGAGGGCTGGTTTCAGATGAAATTATTTTAGGCTTAATTAAAGAACGCATCGCTGAAGATGATTGTAAAAATGGTTTTTTACTTGATGGTTTTCCTAGAACTATTGCGCAAGCAGAAGGTTTAGTTACCATGAATGTTTCAGTTGATCATGTGATAGAAATTGCTGTTGAAGATAATGAAATTATAAAAAGGATGAGTGGTCGGCGTGTACATCCAGCATCAGGAAGAACGTATCATATTGAGTTTAACAAACCTAAACAAGAAGGCGTTGATGATGAGACAGGTGAAGCATTAATTCAAAGAGATGATGATCAAGAAAGTATCGTGAAAAAACGATTGACTGTTTATCACGAGCAAACAAAACCTTTGGTCACTTTTTACTCTGTTGATCAATCTGTTAAATTCAGTTCAATTGCTGGTGTTGGTGAGGTCAGTGATATTACTGGAAAAGTTTTTTCAGTTTTAGGATAAGAGTTTTTTATAAATACCTGAGTTAGTAGCTTTATTTTGATAAATGAAACTAAGTATAGCCATGATTCAGGTAATTTTTACTCAAGGTCTTTATATTTAAAAGACCTTCATTTTTGTGTAATAGAGGTGTGTGAGTGTCAAAGAAAGTTGATGTAGCTGTTGTTGGTGCAACTGGTGCAGTAGGGGAAGCCATGTTGTCTATTCTGGAAGAACGTGATTTTCCATTGGGTAAGGTGTATGCCTTGGCAAGTAGTCGTTCGGTAGGGAAGCGTATACCATTTAAAGGCGAATCCTTAATTGTTGAGGATTTAGCTGATTTTGATTTTTCTAAAGCACAAATTGGTTTGTTTTCTGCTGGGGCATCAATTTCAAGAGAGTATGCACCAAAAGCAGCTGCTAAAGGATGTGTGGTTATTGATAATACATCGGAATTTCGTTATGACGATGATATTCCTTTAGTTATACCTGAAGTCAATCCAGAAAAAATTGCTGACTATCAATTAAGGGGTATCATCGCAAACCCTAATTGTTCAACTATTCAGATGTTAGTTGCATTAAAGCCTATTTATGATGCAGTGGGTATTGAGCGTATTAATGTTTGTACCTATCAAGCAGTTTCTGGGACGGGTAAGGAAGCCATTGAAGAAGTTGTTAAGCAAACAGCACAATTGCTAAATGGTAAACCGATTACAGCAGAAGTTTATCCTAAACAAATCGCATTTAATGTCTTACCACAAATTGATGTGTTTATGGATAACGGCTATACCAAAGAAGAAATGAAGATGGTATGGGAAACGCAAAAAATATTTGATGATAATACTATTCAAGTTAATCCAACAGCTGTACGGGTTCCTGTATTTTATGGACATTCTGAAGCCGTGCATATTGAAACTAAAGAGAAAATTTCAGTAGAGACCGTGCGTCAATTATTGAGTGTTGCTCCTGGTGTTACAGTTATGGACGAACGTGTTGATGGCGGTTACCCAACTGCAGTTACGGAGTCTTCAGGTAATGATGATGTCTTTGTAGGAAGAATTAGAGAAGATATATCACACTCTCAAGGTATTGATTTATGGGTGGTAGGAGATAATGTACGGAAAGGGGCTGCATTAAATAGCATACAAATTGCAGAAGAGCTGGTAAAAAAATACATCTAGTCTACTCTTATAGATTATGTATAGCCGCTTATGTTAGATGAGGTATTTATCTAGTATTTATGGTGTTTTTTTCTATTGTATAGCCAAAATAAAGGGGCGAGACCCAGATCACTTTGGCTATTTTAATAAATAGAACTAATGAGTTGTTTTCTGGAAAAAACCTAGAATACGAAATTTTGCAGTTGGTCATTGATGATTTGGATGACTTAATGGGGTTGGAACTGTGGTAAAAAAATGTATAGGAGATTGTTGTGCGCAATTTAACTAAAACTATAGCGGCTGTATCATTACTGATGCCTGTTAGTGCCTATCCATTAGGTATTGGTGATATTAAATTGCATTCAGCTCTAAACCAAAAGCTTGATGCTGAAATAGCACTGCTTGTTTCTGCTGATGAAGATGTATCAGATATTAAAGTGAAGTTGGCTTCACCCGATAAATTTGATAAAGCTGGAGTTCCTTGGAGTTATTTTCTTTCAAAAATAAAATTTAAAGCGGTCACTCTAGCCGATGGAAAAACAGTTGTTAAATTGAGTTCCAATGAGGCATTAAGGGAGCCCTTTTTAGATTTTTTATTAGAAGTTACTTGGGCGACGGGTAATCTATATCGTGAATTTACCGTTTTAGTTGATCCCCCTGCTACTTATAGTTCACCAACATTACCTGTTATTGAAAAACCTCAGCAGGTTAGCCCTAGTCATATTGCTAGCAAGCCAATAGAAACAAAGCGAGCGCATGTTGATACTTTTTATAGGACGACTGATGGCCAATATGGACCAACAAATAGATATGATTCTATGTGGAAGGTGGCTGAAAAAGTAAATGTTTATGATGATGTTTCGATAGAGCAAATGATGATGGCTATCTATGAAGCAAATCCTAGAGCATTTTATAAGAAAAATGTTAATGCCTTAATGGCTGGAAAAACACTCAATATTCCAGAGAAAAGTGTTATTCTTCAAATGTCTCGCAAACAAGCAAGAGCAGCGTTTAAAGAACAAGATAATGTTTGGCGAGGTAAAGTCAGTCAAAAATCTACTCAAGAGGTTGTAGATAATACTAAACTTGCAAGTCAACTTGAGTTGGAGGCTCCTGTAGTTGATCAAATTGGTGAGTCTGTCAATGTTGTATCTGATGATGTTACAACTAAACATATTGTTGATTCACAAATAGATGATTCCAAAATAGCAAGTAGTGATGAAGGTCTCGCTTTACAAGCTAGAATGGATAAATTGGAACAACAGTTGGTAATGATGCAAAAAATACTCATTTTAAAAGATGAGAAAATTGCAACTTTACAAAACAGGAAGTCTGATAAAACTGAGACTATTACTACAGAGTCACCCAAAACTGTCGTGACACAAAAGCCTGTAGAGATTGTTAAAAAACTGGCGGAGACAACACCTGTCAAGCCTGTTGCAACTCCAGTTGAGCATAAAAAAGAAACTGTCCCTCCCAAATCTGTCGTTAAGCCAACGCCTGTAGTACAGCCAAAACCAGTGGTTGAAGAATCTTCTGATTATTTATCACTAGCGATAGGAGGCGGTAGTATTGCAATACTTGGCCTTCTTGGTCTACTTTGGTGGCGAAAAAGAAATGTTGAGGAAGATACTGAAACAGACAGTATGTTTGCCTCTGCAAGTGAAATTAGTTTGCCTGATTCACCAGAAGATGAATTATCAATTCCCATTGCAGATGATTCTTCTCTTTATGATGTGGGAACTGTTGGGGAAAGTTCATTTTTAAGTGAGTTTACGCCTAGTGACTTTGATGCTTTTGATACAGACCAGAGTGAAGTTGACCCTATTGCTGAAGCTGATGTTTATTTAGCTTATGGAAGGTATCAGCAAGCTGAAGATTTAATGCAGCAAGCCATCAAAGATTACCCAGAAAGGGATGAGTGCAAGTTAAAGTTATTAGAAGTTTTTTATACTAATGAGAATAAAGCTGCTTTTGAAACTTATGTAAAAGAGTTAGTTGCTGAAGGTAAGCATGAAAATACAGAGTTTTGGGGTAAAGTTGTTGAAATGGGGCATGAGTTAGATCCTGATTTATCTCTATATGATGATAAAGCAAGTTTTGAAACAGTTAATTTAGATAAAGAAAAGTCGATAGAAACAGAGCCTGAACAAGTAAGCATGATTAATGAATCTTCTCTTAATGATAAGTCAGAAGAGAATATTGCTGATTTTGATTTATCTGTGTTTGAAGGAGCAGAAACGGCGGATGAGGCAGAAACAATTGTTGCTAAGGAAATAGAGCCTGAAGCCGAAATTACAGCGGATGATAATGTTCTTGACTTTGATCTAAGTGTTTTTGATATTGATAGTTCTGATGAAAATACTCAAGTTGTTGAAACAAAGAATGTTGAAGCTGAAGAAATTGAAACGATGGACTTTGATTTAGATTCATTTTCTTTAAATGATGCTGAGCCACAAAGTGAAGAAACTAAGCCTGTTGAACCAAGTGATGATATCGAATCTTTCGAATTTGATCTAGGCTCAGAAACAGATGAATCAGAGTCTGAAGATGGGGTTGTTAATTTAACATCAGATATGGAAGATGATATTGACTTGGAAAGTTTTGACTTTTCAGAACCAGAGATTGTTGAAGACAAAATAGAACTTAATACTGCCAGTGTAGAACCTAAGAGTGAAATTGATGACTTTGAATTTGACTTTGATGAACCTGCCGTTCCAGAATTACCAACCGCCACTTCAGAAGTAGATGCAGGTGTTTCTGATTTGACTGATATGGATGAGTTAGAAACTAAATTAGACTTGGCTAAGGCTTATATCGATATGGGTGATGCTGATGCAGCTAAAGATATTGCTGTTGAAGTATTGGAAAAAGGGAGTGATGAGCAAAAAATTGCTGCTCAAGAAGTGCTTGATCAATTGAAATAAAGATAAGTTTTTTTCTGTCATAAAAAAGCCCAGGTAGGGCTTTTTTTTTGCCAAATTAAAACTTCAATTAGGTGAGATGTACTTACTATTTTTAGTTATAACAGGGATAGTTTTTCAAGTATTGAATTTTGTTGTTCCATTAAATCTGTCATTTTATTGTTCAGCTGATCAAAGCTTGAGTGAATCAAATCTTTTTTATGAGTGATTAAACTTTTTTCTAAAGCTTGCGCTGGTATTTGGAGATCAGAAAAACCACAAAAACTAACTGAGCCGTGAAGTTTATGTATTATTTCATATGCGGCTGTATAGTTTTCAGTTTTGATAGCTTGATTAATTAGCTCTAACTGTTCAGGTAGCTCTGCGAATAATTTATTAAAAATCGTTGTAGTCAATAAAATGTTACCTGAGGTTCTTTGTAGTAAAGCCGATATATAATCGACGGTTAACTCAATTGTTATTTTGTTTTCAGAAGGGGGTATAGCGAGCCACTTCTCAAGCACTTTTTCTAAGTGCTCTAATAAAATAGGTTTAATCAGGCACTCATCAAATTCCGACCTAGACAATGATTTATGTTGGGGAGTTGGTATTTGGGCTGTAATAGCAATAACAGGTGTATTTTGATTGATGGAGTCTATTTTTTTTATTATTTTGACTAACTCTAGTCCACTCAGATAAGGCATTTGTATATCGAGTAAGATGAGGTCATATTTATATTGTTGCAGATAGGATAAGGCTTCTTTTCCATCGGCAGCTAAGGTTATATTTTGACAGTAGTCTTCTAGCTGTGATTGCAGAAGAAGTCTGTTAATTTTATTGTCATCGGCAATAAAAATGGATAAAGAGTTGTCCATTGGATAAGTTTTTTTAGAGGTCCCATGTTGATTTATTTAGCCAAGTTACTAAGTCAAGCTGAAAAGTAATTATAGTAAGGGGTATATTTTTATTGACTATTTAAGTAAATGCTAATATTCTTGGTAAATTGTATCTCATCTGTTTTTAATTATAGAGCATTATCACTTGATAGATAATGATGATACAAGTTTTTTAATTAATGCAAAATAATAATAATAGCGCATTTTAATATAATATGAGGATAAAGTTATGGCTAGAATAGTTGTTTTAGGTGCTGGTATTGGTGGTGTTCCCATGGCCTATGAAATGCAAGAGATGGTGGGTAAAGATCATGATGTCATTAGTATTTCTGATTCACCTACGTTTCATTTTGTACCATCAAACCCATGGATTCCACCTAAATGGCGTAAACCTGAAGATTTAAAGGTTGAACTTGCTCCTGTAATGAAAAAGAAAGGAATTGAGTTTATTCAAAAAGTAGCGACTAAAGTTGACCCTAAAAATAACCAAATTGAAATGGCTGACGGTTCTGCTGTTGCCTATGATTTCTTAGTTATTGCAACAGGCCCTCGTTTAGCATTTGATGAGGTTCCAGGCTTAGGGCCTGAAGGTTATACCTCGTCAGTTTGTCATGTGGATCATGCAGAGCTTGCCTCTAGGGATTGGGATGAGTTTATGGAAAACCCTGGCCCAATTGTGATTGGAGCTGTTCAAGGTGCTTCATGTTTTGGTCCTGCTTATGAATACTTGATGATTTTGGAAACTGAATTAAGAAAAAGAAAAATTCGTGACCAAGTTCCTATGACTTTTGTGACTTCTGAACCTTATATTGGGCATTTAGGTTTGGGAGGCGTGGGTGATACAAAGGGCATGTTGGAGAGTGCTTTGCGTGATAAAACAATTAATTGGGTTACAAATGCTAAAGTCGATAAAATAGAAGACGGCATGATGTATGTGACAGAAGTTGATGAAAACTCTGAAGACAAAAAGAAACATGAAATTCCATTCAAACACTCTATGATGCTTCCTGCATTTACAGGTATTGATGCGGTTAGAAATTCGGGTGCAGAAGGCTTAACAAATCCGAGAGGCTTTGTGCTTGTTGATAAGTATCAACGCAACCCGACCTTTAATAATGTTTACTCTGTTGGTGTTTGTGTGGCTTTACCTCCTGTAGAAAAAACGCCTGTTCCTGTTGGAACACCTAAAACAGGGTATATGATCGAGTCAATGGTGACAGCAACAGCGCATAATATTAAAGACCAACTTGCTGGAAAAGAGCCATCTGATATACCGAGTTTAAGTGCATTATGTTTGGCTGACTTAGGGGATACGGGGGTTGCCTTTCTAGCTGTACCTCAAATTCCGCCTAGGAATACAACGTGGTCTAACCATGGTCGTTGGGTGCATCTTGCTAAAATTGGTTTTGAGAAATACTTTATGCGAAAAATCAAAAAAGGTATTAGTGAGCCATTTTATGAAAGAATGTTGCTTAAAGTTATGGGTGTTGTTCGATTAAAGTAGGAGATAAAATGACGATAGAAAGATGGGTGATGGCTGTTGCTGGAACTTTTATATTAATCAGTGTTAATTTGGCTGTTTTTTATTCAATCAATTGGTTATGGTTTACTGGTTTTGTTGGATTGAATTTACTACAAGCTGCATTTACAGGGTTTTGTCCACTCGCTATTATATTAAAAAAACTGGGTGTTAAGCCAGGATGTGCATTTTAAGAATATTTCTTTTTAGGGCTGAGGATTTAATAGGATGCGAAAGTTAACGCTGAATTTTTGTTTCAGACTGGATTATCTCAAGAGGGGCATAGTTATTCTATGTAACGATTGAGATCATTCAAACGGGGACAAAAAGGCACGTTAAGTTTTGTAGATTATTGAATCCTCAGTCCTTGAAATATTTGTAAAGGGGGTAAAGCATTGCTTTACCCCCTTTTTTTGTTTTAGACGTAAGGTATTAATAATATCCACAGGTTCGGCTCCATTTTTTTGTTCGTATTTGAAGTGTAGAAACAGGTGTATAGTGTATTACGGACTATTTTAACAGCGTTGAATACGGGTAAGAAAACAAGTCAAAATTCGGGTTTTTTTAAACCCTAGACCCTTAGGTCTTAGAGTTCTATTTTCTTATGTTATCTTATACATAATAAGCTCTGATTAAAGTCAGGCTAAATTAATAGTTTGCACTATAATTCAATAAATCTAATCGGTCTAAAGTGACGTAAATTTAACACTTGAGTATTCATAGAGTTATGGCCTGTTCTATATGTTTGAATTATATATATCTATTAGATTGTTGGTCTTAGTTTTGCTTAATTTATAATAGGAACGAAAATGGCGGAAGATGAACAAATTGAAGGTGAAGAAAAAAAATCCTCAAAATTAATTATAATCATTGCGGTTGTTTTGTTGTTGGTGGGTGGGGGAGCTGGTTATTACTTTATGATGGGTTCAGACTCTGAAACGGAAGGTGAACAAACTGAAGCTGTTGAAGAGGACGTAGAAGAAGATCCCGAGACTGAAGCTGCAAACGAAAAGCTTTATTATGATATGAGCCAGTCTTTGATTGTTAATTTCCCAAAAGGGTCTGGTGCTAGTTTGATTCAAGTTTCTATTTCTGTCTTAGTAAAGGGGGCGGATACATTGGAAACTATTAAGAAACATGAGCCTATGATTCGAAATAATTTGTTAATGGCAATCAGTGCAAAAGGAGCCGAAAATTTAAAAACTAGGGAAGGCAAGGAAGAGCTGAGAACTACCATGTTGGATGAGGTGAGTAAAGTCATGGAACGTATGACAAAAAAGAATAAAGTAGAGGATATATTTTTTACTGCATTTGTTATGCAGTAATTTAATTGGAATGAACAAAATGAAAATACACTAATGGGAATTAAAATAGTTGATACGGTGGAATTACCTAAATTATTAAAAGAGATGTTTAGAAAAGCTATTTTTTGTGAGAGCATGATATGAATATCATCTTTAAAAGAGGGATTTAAATCATGTCATCAGTAGACCTATTATCACAAGATGAGATCGATGCGCTGTTACATGGTGTTGATGATGGTGATGTTGAAACCGAAACGGCTGTTGAAGAAGACCAGAGTGGCATTAGAAACTATGACTTTAACAGTCAAGAACGTATTGTTCGGGGTAGAATGCCTACTCTGGAAATGGTTAATGAGCGATTGGCCCGATACTTTAGAATTTCACTTTTTAATTTTCTTAGGCGATCCGCGGAGATTTCAATATCAGGCATTCAGGTTTTAAAATTTTCTGAATATATTCAAAGTCTTTTTGTCCCGACTAACTTAAATATTGTTCGTTTTGCCCCTTTAAGAAGTCGTGCTTTGATTGTTATGGAGCCTCGCTTTGTTTTTACAGCGGTTGATAATTTTTTTGGTGGTGGTGGGCAGTTTTATAACAAAGTGGAAGGTCGTGAGTTTACGCCCACTGAAATGCGAGTTATTCGACTGATTATCGACTTGTTGTTTAAAGATTTAAAAGAGGCGTGGAAGCCTGTTATGGATCTGGAATTTGAGTATATGAATTCAGAAGTGAACCCTCAATTTGCCAATATAGTGAGCCCTGCTGAAATTGTTATTGTTTCAACGATACATGTAGAGCTTGAAGGTGGTGGTGGCGATATTAATATTGCTATGCCTTATGCGATGATAGAACCTATTCGTGATTTGCTGGATGCGGTCAGTAGTGACCGAGGTGAAGTGGATGGCGGTTGGCAAGAAGGGTTAAGAAAAGAAGTGCTACGAAGTGAAGTAGGGTTAAATAGTTTATTGGTTGAAAAAACCATGACCATTGAAGATGTGATGAATTTCAAAGAAGGCGATGTTATTCCTATAGAAATGCCAGAAACGGTGGTCGTTCAAGCAGAGGATGTTTCTGTTTTTAAAGGTAAAATAGGTTTATCTGATGGTAATTATGCTATTCAGATAACAGAAAAATTAACGCAAGATTCGGTGTAGTAAAAAGACCAGTCAGGATTCGGGTATTATTGAATTCTCGCTCCTTAGTGTGTGTCATAAGGGTAATTATAGTTATTAGGTAATAAAAAATGAGTGAAGATGAAGGGGCAGCGAGTGATGATTGGGCTGATGCTATGCAAGAGCAATCGGATTCTGAATCAGGTGCAGAAGCAGATTGGGGCGATGCCTTAGAAGAACAAGGTGGTGATGCGGAACAGATTGCTGCGGCTCAATTTAATGAGTTGGAGGAACAAGGTGAGACAGAATCGGTCAAGGCAGATGTTTCACCTGACGATATTAAGTTAGACTTGATTCTTGATGTGCCGGTGACTGTTTCTATGGAAATAGGACGTACTCAAGTTAATATTAGAAATTTATTACAGCTCAATCAAGGGTCGGTTATTGAATTAGATCGGTTTGCAGGCGAGCCTATGGATGTCTTAGTTAACGGGACATTAATTGCTCACGGTGAAGTGGTTGTTGTGAATGATAAATTTGGTATTCGATTAACAGATGTGATTAGTCCATCCGATCGAGTGAAAAAATTAGGTACATAGATAAAAATAGGGCTAATTATTTGAAATCTTTGATACAAAGTTTAATAGTGTTCATTTGTTCTACGACAGTTGTTTTTTCAGCAATAGAGCAAAAACAAACGGTTAGTACTGTTTCAACTGCTCATGTCTTAAATTGGTCCTTTGGTCTAATTATTGTTTTAGCTTTGTTTTTTGTTTGTATTTGGTTTATGAAGAAAATGGGGGCTTTACCTGTTTCATCTAAACAAAATATGAAAGTCCTGAGTGGTTTATCTTTGGGTATGCGTGAAAAACTGGTTTTAGTTCAGGTGGGAGAAAAGCAATTAGTTTTAGGGGTAACACCTGGGCGCGTTGAGAAGCTATTGATGTTAGAAGGCGAAGACAGGTTATTTCAGCAAGATAATACTGAAGAGGATTTTTCACTGAAATTGAAGCAAATAATGTCTGGAAAGAATAATGAATAAAGTATTGCTGCCCATCATTCTTTTATTGATTTCATCATCTGTGTGGGCTGTTCCTGGTATTGATGCGGTGACAGTCACAACAAACCCTGATGGAGGGCAGAGTTATACGGTCACTATTCAGATTTTAGCGTTGATGACAATGTTGACCTTGTTGCCATCATTGTTATTAACTATGACATCATTTACGCGTATTATGATCGTTTTAGGCTTGTTACGACAAGCGATAGGGACAGCACAAGCGCCCAGTAATCAGGTGTTGTTAGGGCTTTCTTTATTTTTGACTATTTTTATTATGATGCCTGTATTTGATAAAGTGAATACTCAGGCTGTGCAGCCGTATATGGAAGAAAAAATTGATGTAGTGACTGCACTAGAAAAAGCTTCAGCTCCTTTTAGGCAATTTATGATGAAGCAAACACGAGAAGCTGATTTAGAGTTGTTTATGAGGATTTCTGGCAGAGAAGATTTTGAAACAGTTGATGATGTGCCATTTTCATTATTATTACCTGCTTTTGTAACGAGTGAGCTTAAAACGGCATTTCAAATTGGGTTTTTAATATTTTTGCCCTTTTTGGTGATTGATCTTGTGGTGGCTAGTGTCTTGATGTCTATGGGGATGATGATGTTATCACCCATGATTATTTCATTACCCTTTAAGATAATGTTATTCGTTTTAGCTGATGGCTGGTCTTTGGTTTTAGAAATGTTAGCGGCCAGTTTTTATGTTTAATAGCAATGTAAAAATCATCTTATGACGCCCGAAGTTATTTCAGTCATTGCTCAGGATACAGTATTGGTCGCGATTAAATTAATTGCCCCTGTTTTATTGTCTTCTTTAGCTGTTGGGCTTTTAGTCGCGATGTTTCAAGCTGCCACGCAAATCAATGAACAAACATTAACGTTTATACCTAAACTCGCCACTGTTATTATCGTACTCATGCTGGCAGGTCCGTGGATGTTACAAGTGGTCATCGATTATTTTCAGGATTTGGTGAGGCAAATACCTGAATTAATAGGTTGAGGTCGTGAATTTTACTGAACAAGAGTTATTGTCTGCATTAGCTTCAGTTGCCTGGCCATTTGTTCGGATAAGTTCAATGTTTATTTCTATTCCTGTCTTAAGCGTAAAAGCATTGCCAGCAAAAGTCAGAGTGCTTGCCGCCTTGTTAATCACTTATGTTGTATTCCCTGTTTTACCCGAAATCCCTAATATTGAAATATTTAGTTATCAAGGCTTGTTAGTAACAATTCAACAGCTAGTTATTGGATTGTCGACAGGCTTTGTTTTACAAATGGTTTTTGCGGTGATGCTGGTAGGCGGACAAAGCATTGCCTATAGTATGGGGTTGGGGTTTTCTTCAATGGTTGACCCGGCAACAGGTATTCAAGTACCTGTAATAGCTCAAGTCTTTGTTGTTTCTTCAAGTTTGATGTTTTTAGCTGTTAATGGACATTTATTGTTGATTGAAATGCTAGTTGCAAGCTTTACAACGCTACCCATTGATGTGGTTGGTTTTAATCTAAATGATATTTGGTCTATTGTGATTTGGAGTAGTCAAATGTTTACTGGAGGATTGTTATTGGCTTTGCCTGTTATGTCTGCTCTGTTGTTTGTTAATATTAGTTTTGGTGTCGCCGCCAGAGCAGCCCCTCAATTACAAATTTTTGGTGTAGGTTTTCCTATTACTATTATGCTGGGTATGGTTTTAATTTGGGTTTCTATTGCTAATACATTAGACGTTTTCTCCGAAGTGTTAAGCAATGGCTTTATTTTTATTGGTCAATTATTAAGAGTCTGATCCTTAAGGAAACTCTATCAAGTCCAATTATTTTTAGCTTGCTAAAATGGCCACTATTTTCCACGAAGATCGGCGCAATAGAATGACTATCACGTCTCACTTCCTGAAAAATAGCGACAGTTTTTTCTTCGTTAAATTATAACCAAGTTAATCAGAGATTCCTTAAAAGGTGAAAAACGATGGCTGAAGATTCTGGACAAGATAAAACCGAAGACCCCACGGAGAAGCGTCTTACCGACGCGCGGAAAAAAGGCCAATTACCTAGGTCAAAAGAATTAAATACTTTTGTGTCATTAATGACAGCCTCAGTTATGTTGTTATTTGTCGGTGAGTCAATAGGTAAGGGTTTGGAGCGCTTAATGCAGCAGCAACTTAGTCTAAGTCGAGAAGTTATTTTTGATCCTGCCAGTCCTGTCATCTTTTTTGAACAAGTGTTGTTAGATGGTTTGTTGCTTATTGTTCCTTTAGTTATTCCCCTGGTTATCACTGCATTATTTACACCTATGATGATGGGGGGGTGGAATTTTACAATGGAATCAATGACACCTAAAGCTTCGAAAATGAATCCTTTTTCAGGACTAAAAAGAATGTTTGGGGTTCAAGGGATTGTTGGGCTGCTACAAGCTATTGTGAAAATTGTATTGGTTTTTGTTGTTGCGGGTACTTTGTTTCGCTCTCATTTTGATCAGTTTATGGGGCTGAGTTCTATACATCTTAATGATGCAGTGACTCAAGCTGTTGATATTATAATGATGAGCTTTTTAATTTTAAGTTCAACCTTGGTTATAGTTGTGGCTATTGATGTGCCCTATCAATTATGGAATACCAAGCGACAATTAAAAATGACTAAACAAGAAGTTAAGGATGAGTCAAAAGAGCAAGAGGGTAATCCAGAAGTTAAAGGGCAAATTAGACGCAAGCAGATGGAGATATCACAGCAAAGAATGATGGATGAAGTGCCAAAAGCCGATGTGATTGTCACTAATCCAGCTCATTATGCTGTTGCGTTAAAATATGACCCTATGGGGTCAGGAGCACCTATTGTTGTTGCGAAAGGGGTTGATTTAATTGCCGCACAAATACGAAATATAGCTATAGGTGCAGATATTCCTCTCGTTGCAGCCCCTCCTTTGGCAAGAGCATTGTTCTATTCAGCCGAACCAGGGGATGAAATTCCACAAGGATTGTTTTTGGCTGTTGCACAAGTTTTAGCTTATGTTTTTCAGTTGAAAACAGCAACAGAAAATAGAACAGAAAAACCAATACCTCCAAGGAATTTGAAAGTTCCTCCTGAATTTAGGCAGCAATAACATAACACCTTTAAGCTACCTTCAATATTGATCAAAAAATAAAATATATGGAACTCGCTAATATAGTCGAAAAAATTAAATCATTTACGGGCATTGGTTTGGGCGCACCAATAGTTATTATCATGATCTTATCTATGATAGTGCTGCCTTTACCTGCTTTCTTGTTGGATTTGTTTTTCACCTTCAATATTGCATTTTCGCTGATTATTCTATTAGTTGTTATATACAGTATTAAGCCCCTAGAATTTTCGGTTTTTCCTTCAGTTATTTTAATAGCTACATTATTTAGATTAGCTTTGAATGTGGCGTCGACTCGAATTGTATTATTAGAAGGGCATGAGGGGGGGGATGCCGCTGGAAAAGTTATTGAAGCTTTTGGCTCTTTTGTTATTGGTGGTAATTTTGCAGTGGGTTTGGTTGTTTTTGCCATTTTAGTCATTATCAACTTTGTGGTTGTTACCAAAGGGGCTGGGCGTGTTGCAGAAGTAGGGGCGCGTTTTACTTTGGATGCTATGCCTGGAAAACAAATGGCAATTGATGCTGATTTAAATTCAGGACTTATTGATCAAGATCAAGCCAGAGAGCGACGTGCAGAGGTTGCTGCCGAAGCGGATTTTTACGGCTCAATGGATGGTGCCAGTAAATTTGTCAGAGGGGATGCCATTGCTGGGATTATTATTTTATTTGTAAATATTATTGGTGGTTTAGCTATTGGCGTTGGGCAGCATGATATGAGCTTTGCTGATGCTGGAGAAGTTTATGTTTTATTAACAATCGGGGATGGTTTAGTGGCGCAAATTCCTTCGCTATTGCTATCTACGGCTTCAGCTATTGTTGTGACAAGTGTGAGGGGAAGCACTCAGAATGTCGGTAAACAAGTAAGTCTTCAATTATTTAATGATCCCAAAGCATTAGTTATTACTGCGGTCATTATTGGGATGCTAGGCGTTGTACCTGGAATGCCAAATTTAGTCTTTATTTTATTGGCATTGGCTCTATTGGGCGGAGCTTACTTAATTGATAAAAGGCATAAAAAAGAACAGGATGAAATGCTACAGAAAAGTGCGCAAGCTCCTCAGCAACAAGTGGGGACTGCTGATGTAAAAGAATTGGGTTGGGACGATGTGATGCCTGTTGATGTTATTGGGCTGGAGGTGGGTTATCGATTGATTCCTTTGGTTGATAAAAACCAGGGTGGCCAATTAATGACACGGATTAAGGGAGTGCGTAAAAAATTATCTCAAGAACTTGGGTTCCTAATTCCTTCAGTACATATTAGGGATAATTTAGATTTGCCCCCGACAACGTATAGAATTTCATTGATGGGAGTGGCTGTTGGTGAGGCTGAAATTAGACCTGAAATGGAAATGGCGATAAACCCTGGGCAGGTTTTTGGCGCGTTACAAGGAGAAATAACTCAAGATCCCGCTTTTGGTTTAGAGGCAGTTTGGATAGATGGAGTTCAAAAAGATCAAGCACAAACTTTAGGTTATACCGTTGTAGACCCTGGAACAGTAGTGGCAACTCATTTAAGTCATATTTTGCAAGCCAATGCACAAGATTTATTTGGCTATGAAGAAGCACAAAATATTATGGATAATTTAGCTAAATCAGCACCTAAATTAGTTGAAGATTTAGTGCCAAAAACATTGGCTTTGGGGGCTGTTGTTAAAGTGTTGCAAAATCTGTTACGTGAAGGCGTATCTATTCGAGATATTCGAACAATTGCCGAAACTTTGGCGGAGTATGGCAGTAAGAGTCAAGATCCTGACATCTTAACATCAGCGACTAGAGCAGCATTAGGGCGGTCAATTGTTCATGAAATCAATGGTGTAGAAGAAAGTTTTCCTGTTATTACTTTAGATCCAGAGTTGGAACAGTTGTTGCATCAATCATTGCAAACGGCAGGCGAAAATGGTGCGGGAATAGAGCCTGGGTTAGCGGAACAAATGCAAAGATCATTGGAAGAGAGTTCTCAGAAAATGGAAATGGAAGGGCAAGTAGCAGTGTTATTGGTTTCTTCTTTTGTACGTCCTTGGTTAGCTCGATTTGTCCGTCATTCAATTTCTGGGTTACATGTCTTGGCATATAACGAAATTCCTGAAGATCGTCAGATCAAAGTGGTTTCAACTGTCGGGCAGCGTGAATAGCGCATAAAAAAGAAAATTAGGAAACTATCGATGAAGATTAAACGTTTTGTTGCAAAGGATATTCGCCAGGCTATGCGTATGGTGAAGAATGAGTTGGGGGCTGATGCTGTAATTATGTCAAATAAATCGGTCGATGGTGGCGTTGAAATAGTGGCGGCTAAAGACTTTGATGAGCAGGCTATTCATAATAGACTAGATTCTCAGCCAAATTCTCTGGAACAAACTGTTAAAACAAAGAAAGATATTGAATTGGCAGATTTTGAAGCTGAAAGGAATAAATTACATATTGTTAGCAGTTCACGAAAAATTGGTGCAGATGGTGTTGCCCCAAAAAGAAATGTACAACGTAATCTTGACCAATATGTTGGGTATGCTGAAAAACTTAATGTAGCAACTGAAAGTAATAAAACAGCATTAAAAAAAGAGTCTATTAAGCCTCGCAAGCAAGCAAGAGCATCACAACAGTTTAGTAATGTTGTAAGAGAAGAAATTAAGCAGCAATCAGCGACAGTACCCGAGCAATTTATGCTTGAAATGCGGAATGAAATAAAAGCATTGAAATCAGCTTTAGATACTAAGCTATCAGAAGTTTCTTGGAACCATAATACAAAAAGCAATCCTGTAAGAACAGATTTACTGCACCGTTTAGCAAATATGGGGTTTTCAAAAAAATTATCGACTAAGATTGCTAATCGTCTAGATAGCCATAAAGATTCTGACCTTGCTTTTGATAAAGCAAAAGAGATGTTGGCAAAAGTTTTGCCCGTGAATGATGATAATTTGCTGGAATATGGCGGCATTGTTGCCCTAGTTGGACCCACTGGCGTGGGTAAAACGACAACTATTGCAAAATTGGCTGCACAATTTATTTTAAAACATGGCGCAAGGAAAGTGGCTTTAATCACTACCGACAATTATAGAATTGGTGCGCACGAGCAGTTATCAACATATGGTCGTCTATTAGATGTCCCCGTGCGAGTAGCTGCAAATGCAGATGAATTACGGGGGCATATTAATAGTTTTAATGATAAACGATTGATTTTAATAGATACTGCTGGTATGAGTCAGCGTGATATGCGTTTGGCAGAGCAGATTCAAACATTGCGGCAAGAAGATGTGCCTATTAAGACTTATTTAGTCATGTCAGCAGCGACACAATTCAAAGCTATGAATGAAATTATTAATGCTTTTAAAGTATTTGAGCCAGAATCCAGTATTTTGACTAAACTAGATGAAACAGTTGTACAAGGTTCAGCTTTGTCGGCGAGTATAGAACAACAATTACCCATTTCCTTTATGACTAATGGGCAGCAAGTACCTGAGGATATTTATTTTCCAGATGCTTGTGAATTAATTGAGCAATGTGCGACTGAGTTAGATACAGAAAATGATTATAATGATGCTTTAAGTTATGATGACTGGGTGGCTGAAGGTTATGCATAAACCCGTTGATCAAGCGTCTGGGATAAGAAAAATGAGACAAATTAAACCAAAACCTGTCCGAGTTATTGCCGTTACAAGTGGTAAGGGAGGGGTTGGTAAGACCAATTTATCAGTTAATTTAGGTGTAGCCCTTTCTCAAATGGGACGAAGAGTTGCTTTGCTGGATGCTGATATGAGCCTAGCAAATGTTGATATTTTATTAGGGCTTTCGCCTAAATATAATTTATCGCATGTTTTACACGGTGAAAAAACACTGGAAGATATTATGCTGACAGGCCCAGCAGGTTTGAAAGTAATTCCTGCTTCATCGGGTGTTCAGCAAATGGCAGAACTGTCAAATATTGAGCAAGCTGGTGTTATCCGAGCCTTTAGCGAGATAGATCAAAGTTTGGATGTTTTGATTGTTGATACGGCGGCGGGTATTTCTTCTAGCGTAGTTAATTTTGCTCGCGCCTGTCAGGAAATTATTGTTGTTGTTTGTGATGAGCCCACATCATTGACGGATGCTTATGCGTATATCAAATTGCTAAACAGGGATTATGGATTGAATAAATTTCATATCGTTGCAAATATGGTGCAGTCTGCACAGCAGGGAGAGCAGTTATTTAATAAACTTGGAAAAGTGACTGAGAAATATTTAGATGTCACCCTTAGTTATACTGGCGCAGTTCCTTTTGATGAATATTTGCGTAAATCCGTACAAAAGCAAAGCCCTGTATTAGAAGCTTTTCCACGGAGTAAATCGGCATTAGCGATAAGAAATTTAGCCCTTAAAATTGATGGCTGGCCTATTAAAATTCAAGCCGGTGGTTATTTAGAGTTTTTTGTGGAACGAATGATTCAATACAGTACGCAAGAGGATGCTGCATGAATGGAGCTGCAATGTACGCGACAACGATGCATGCTGGAACCACTGATGATTTAGTGATTCAACATGTACCTTTGGTTAAGCGGATTGCTTTTCATTTAATGGGACGACTTCCAGATACTGTTTTGGTTGATGATTTAATTCAAGCGGGCATGTTAGGTTTATTGGAAGCAGTCAAAAACTATGACTCATCGCAAGGTGCAAGTTTTGATACTTATGCTGGGATTAGAATAAGAGGTTCAATGCTTGATGAGGTTCGTCGATCAGATTGGACGCCTCGGTCAGTGCATAAAAAATCAAGATTGGTTTCAGAAGCTATTCGGGAAGTAGAAAATAAATTAGGCCGAGATGCCAGAGATACCGATATTGCAGAGCAATTAGGTGTCGATCTGGAAGAATATAATCATATGTTGCAAGATTCCTTAGGTTGTAAAACATTAAGTGTCGAGGAATTAAATGAGACAGGTGATTCAGCTTTTCGAGATGCAGGACAAAAACAAGATTCACCTGCTGATCAGTTAGAAGAAGATGGTTTTCAACAAGCTTTAGCTGATGCAATTTCGACCTTACCAGAAAGGGAAAGGCTTGTTGTTGCTCTATATTATGATGAAGAATTTAATTTACGAGAAATTGGTGAAGTACTTAATGTCAGTGAATCTCGTGTCAGCCAAATAAGTAGTCAAGCAATGTTAAGGTTACGCTCAAGATTATCCGAATGGAACAATAAAAATACTGAATATGGATAGTTTTTACCTAAATAATTAAACTTCGTGAATTTAGGTAAGATTTATAAGGCTAAGTATTGAAAAATTAGGATAATACATCTATGGTTATAGTATGTTCTCATGGGAGCAACTTACTACTAGTAGTAAGTTTACTTTGTTGGGTATTTAGCAAACCTAAATTGTTTAATTTAAAGAATGAGTCAGGTGAAATAGTATTGTTTTCACAAGGTTTGAAAAGTAGTTTAAGTATTATTGATTTGAGTCGATATAACGTAATGATAAAAGAAAAAAGGCTGGAGATTTTCCTTGGATAAAAACATGAAAATTCTAGTTGTTGATGATTTTTCAACAATGAGACGAATAGTAAAAAATCTATTGAGAGACCTAGGGTTTACAAATACAGTAGAAGCTGATGATGGAAAAACAGCATTACCTATTTTGGAAGCAGGCGGTATTGATTTCTTAGTAACGGATTGGAATATGCCTGGAATGACAGGGATTGACCTATTGAAAGCAGTGAGAGCAAACCCTGACTTGGTTGACCTTCCTGTTTTAATGGTAACAGCTGAAGCAAAAAGGGAACAAATCATTATGGCTGCTCAGGCAGGTGTGAATGGTTATGTCATCAAACCTTTTACTGCCGCTACCTTAAAAGAAAAAATAGAAAAAGTATTTGAACGGATTGACGGATAACATAACCTTGGAGAGTAACGAATGACGAATGATTTTCGTTTAGACTTAGCCAAGGATTTGGTTATTGCACTAGAACAAGGAAATGAAATAGAGACCGAGAAATTATTGGATAAACTTGCAGGTTATAAAGCAAGTGAATTATTTCAAGAAGTGGGTCAATTGACACGACAACTTCATGACTCTATGGCAGGTTTTTCATTAGATTCAAAAATTACTTCAATGACAGAAAATGATATACCTGATGCTAAAGAGCGTTTGCAGTATGTTATTACTATGACAGAGCAAGCAGCTAATCAAACTTTAAATGCTGTAGAAGAACTTTTACCCGTTTCTAAAACACTTAACGAACAGGCGGAAGCGTTATCGGAGAAATGGGAACGCTTTTTAGATAGAGAGATGCCTTTTGAAGAATTTAAAAGCATGAGCGCAGAGATTACTCTGCATTTTTCTCAGTCTAGAGGATCGTTGATACAGGTTGAAAAAGGACTTAATGATATTTTGATGGCGCAGGGTTTTCAGGATATTACAGGACAAATCATTAAAAGAGTTATTGATTTAGTTCAAGATTTAGAGCTCAGTATGGTTGAATTGATTCGACTAGCTGGGGATGCTAGTAAACATGAAGAAGGTAAAGCTAAAGAGCCTGATTTACCAGGTCCAGTGGTTCCTGGTGTGGACGATAAAGTAGGTGATGTGGCATCTAATCAGGATGATGTAGATGATTTATTGTCGAGCCTAGGATTCTGAGGAAAAAATTATGGCAGTTGATCTAGAAGACGAAATTTTACAAGATTTTTTGGTTGAGGCAGGGGAGATTCTTGAGTTGCTGGGTGAGCAACTGGTTGAACTTGAACACTCACCAGAAGATTTTGAATTATTGAATGCAATCTTTCGGGGTTTTCATACCATAAAAGGGGGGGCAGGTTTTCTAGCATTAGACCCATTAGTTGGTGTTTGTCATAAAGCTGAAGATGTTTTTGATGTTTTAAGAGAAGGGGAACGTAAGGTTTGTGCAGAATTAATGGATGTAATTCTGGAAGTTGTTGATGTTGTTAATTTGATGTTTGATCAAGTTAAAGTAGGTAATGATCCCGAAAGTGCTGAGGATGTTTTACTTTCAAAATTACAAAGTTTTACTCGTGCAGGTAGGACAGAAGAAAAAAATCAACAAGTAGAACCTGAGCCTGAGCCTGACGAGATTGCAGAAGATCCTGATGTAGTTGAGCAAGAGTTCGCTTCTATGATAGATGACACATTGGAAGAAAACTCTAATGATTCAGCTGAAAAATCTGATAATGATGAAATAACAGAAGAAGAATTTGATAGTTTATTAGATGATCTTCATGGAAAAGGACAGTTTTCTGCACCTTCACTTCAGAATGGGGCGACAACTAAACCGGAAAAAACAGAAGAAGCTTCAGGGGATATTTCTGAACAAGAGTTCGATAATTTATTAGATGAATTGCATGGCAAGGGTCAGTTTTCTGCAAAGGATTTAAAAAAGGAAGACGAGAAAGCGTCTAAACCTAAGGAGGCTGTTGACCCTGGTGATATAACAGAAGAAGAGTTTGATAATTTATTAGATGATTTGCATGGTAAAGGTAAGTTCAAAGGTGCTGTTGGAGACAAACCTTCTCAAGAAGAATCTAAAGTTGTTGAAATTATTGAAGAACCCAAAGCTGAAGTTAAAGTGGCTGCCAAACAGCCTGTTGCTAAAAAAGTAGAGCCAGCAACTCCAGCAATGGAAAAGACTGTTGCAAAAAAACCTGCAGCTAAGCAAGTTGTTCCAAAAGGAGAAACAAGCGTTCGTGTTGATACCACTGTTCTTGATGATATTATGAACATGGTCGGTGAGTTGGTATTGGTTAGAAACCGTTTTCAAACACTAAAGGCAGCTTCAGAAAGTGAACCAAATGAACATATGGCCAAAGCCGTTGGAAATTTGGATGTTGTAACGGCTGATCTACAACTAGCCGTAATGAAAACACGAATGCAACCCATTAAAAAAGTATTTGGTCGGTTTCCTCGTGTTGTTCGGGATTTATCAAGAAGTTTACAGAAAGAAATTAAATTAGATTTGGTGGGTGAAGAAACAGATTTAGATAAAAATCTGGTTGAAGCCTTGGCAGACCCTCTAGTGCATTTAGTCAGAAATGCTGTGGATCATGGGATTGAATCACCTGATGAACGAGAGGCTGCAGGAAAATCAAGAGAAGGTCTTGTCGTACTGAAAGCATCTCAAGAAGGTGACCATATCATGTTATCTATTAAGGATGATGGCAAAGGTATGAATGCGGATCACCTAAGAGGCATTGTTGTTTCAAAAGGTCTAATGGATGAAGAATCTGCCGCTAGGTTAGATGATAAAGAATGTTATAACCTAATTTTTATGCCGGGCTTTTCGACTAAAACAGAGATTTCAGATGTCTCTGGACGTGGTGTGGGTATGGATGTTGTGAAAACCCGTATTACACAACTGAATGGAATGGTCGAAGTCGACTCGGTTGAAGGGGTTGGCAGCACCATTATTATTAAAGTGCCTCTTACACTTGCGATTATGCCTACCTTAATGGTTGTATTAGGTGGGCAGGCATTTGCTTTACCTCTAGCAAGTGTTCTTGAAATATTGGATTTAGATTTAAGTAAAACCAACGTTGTTGATGGACAGTTGGTTATTATGGTTAGAGAAAAGGCTCTACCCGTATTTTTTCTGAGTGAATGGTTAGTAAATGACCCTTCCTATGTTATTGATAAACAATCAACTGGGCATGTCGTTGTGGTTAACGCAGGTGGTCGACATGTTGGTTTTGTTGTAGATCAACTCATTGGTCAGGAAGAAGTTGTTATTAAGCCCCTAGGGGCTAAGCTACAAGGTTTAGATGGTTTGGCGGGAGCAACAATTACAGGCGACGGTAAAATTGCATTGATTTTAGATGTGCCTGGGTTGATGAATAGGTATGCTACTTAAGGGATCTCTGATCAAGTCCAATTATTTTTAGCTTGCTAAAACGGCCGATATTTTCCACGAAGATCGGCGCAATAGAATAACTATTACGTCTCACTTCGTGAAAAATCGCGACAGTTTTTTCTGCGCTAAATTCTAAACAACTTAATCATAGTTTCCTTAGCAACATTAACGCCTAAACTAATGAATAGAGGCACTCAGATGCCTGAGTAAATTAAAGCATTAAGTTTAAGGAATGTGGACAAAATTGCTGTAGTTATAGAGAATAAATATTTATATGACAATTCGGGTATTAATTGTTGATGATTCTAGATTTATTTGTAAAAGAATTAGTGAAATTCTAGAGGAAGACTCTGATTTTAAAGTCGTTGGTATTGCTTCTAATGGAAAGCAAGCACTGCTAATGGCTGCTCAATTAGAACCTGATGTTATTACTATGGATATTGAAATGCCTGTTATGGATGGTATTTCAGCAGTTAAAGTTATTATGGCTGAGTGTCCTACTGCGATTCTGATGTTTTCGGCTGCTACACACTCAGGTGCCAAAGCAACTTTGGATGCTCTAAATGCTGGTGCCATAGATTTCTTACCTAAGAAATTGGATGAAATAGATGGTGACAAGGAAGTTGCCAAGCGTGTATTAAGACGTAGAGTACGTATCGTTGCCCTACAAGCTAAAAGAATTAAGGTTAAGCCTTCTATAGCTATTCCAAAGGAAATCAAACCAAAGCATTCAAGGTTGCAACAGTCTATAGATCCACGTCAGACTAAACCAAATAGAGTAACATCAAGAAATACTAGTTTAGATAATAGAAAAATTGATTTGTTAATCATAGTTGCGTCAACGGGGGGCCCTGTTGCCATTCAAACAGTACTTACTCAGCTTTCAGGGCATTGCTCGTTTCCTATCCTTATCGTTCAACATATGCCGCACAATTTTACGCATAGCTTTTCTGAAAGGTTAAACCAGTTATGCGAAATTAAAGTAAAAGAAGCGGTAGATGGTGATTTATTAAAACCAGGTGAAGCATTATTGGCTCCTGGTGGTATGCAGATGAAAGTATGTCAAGGTAGAGGGAATAAAGCCGTTAAAATAGAAAAAAAACAACAAGGTGAAATATATAGCCCATCAGCCGATGTTACTTTATCTTCTGTTGCTCAAGTTTCTTCTAACCATGTGCTAACGGTGGTTTTGACAGGCATGGGCTCAGATGGAAAACAAGGGGCGGTAGCTTTAAAACAAAAAGGGTTTGCTGTGTGGGCTCAAGACGAGGCAAGTTGTACTATATATGGAATGCCTAAAGCTATTGTCGATGCGAACCTTGCGGATAAGGTTTATAGTCTTAATGAAATTGCGAGTGAGTTTAAAAAATTGAGATGATATGGGTATATTAAGTATTTTAGGTATTTTATTAGGCTTTATGGCTATCCTAGGCGGTAACTTTCTTGAAGGAGGGGAGTTATCTGCATTAATTAATTTGCCTGCTTTGGTTATTGTGTTGGGGGGAACTTTAGGAGCAATATTTTTACATTTCCCTCCTACCATTATTTTTCATAGTCTTAAAGTTTTAGTGTTAATTTTTAATCCTCGTGATTTTTTATTAAATGAACAGATTGAGAAAGTTGTACGTTGGAGTGCTTTAGCTCGCAAAGAGGGTTTGCTGGGGCTGGAATCAATTGTTGACAGAGAAACAGACCCTTTTTCAAAAAAAGGTTTGCAGTTATTAGTTGATGGAAATGAACCTGAAGTGATTAGAGATTGCTTAGAGGTTGAGCTTAATAGTATTGAACATAAAGAAATTCAGGCTGCAAAAGTTTATGAAGCAATGGGCGGGTATTCTCCAACCATTGGGATTATTGGAGCTGTTGTTGGCTTAATTCAAGTTATGCAAAATTTGGCAAACCCTGAACTATTAGGGGCAGGAATTGCGACTGCTTTTGTTGCCACCATTTATGGTGTGGGTTTTGCCAATCTATTGTTTTTACCTATTTCTAATAAATTAAAACTCGAGGCTTATGCTCTATTGCAATCTAAAGAATTGATGCTAGAAGGAATTACTGCAATAGCAGAAGGTGAAAATCCTAGAAATATTGAATTAAAATTATCGGGCTACCTTTCATGAATATGTTATTTGAGGGTTGATTATGGCTCGTAAACGTAGGAATAGAGACTTATTTGAAGAAAGCGACAATCATGAGCGCTGGTTAGTTTCTTATGCTGATTTTGTGACTTTGCTTTTTGCTTTTTTTGTTGTGATGTATTCTATTTCATCAGTCAATAATGAAAAATACGAAATGTTATCTTCTGCTTTAGAGGGGGCGTTTGTTGGTGGGCATAAGATTGATGTCATCAAAGACCCTATTGAAGTAGAAAAAAAACTGACAACGATTAAACCTATTATTCTTGAAAATCCCACAACAGAAGAGTTAGATAGAAAAAGTGAGTTAAGTGATGAGATTTTAAAAGAAAGGCGTGAATTACAATTAATATCAGAACAATTTGAGGACGTACTACAGCCTTATATTGAAAATAATTTAGTTGATGTTAAAAAAAATGATTTTTGGATTGAACTGGAAATGAATAGTGAACTACTGTTTTTAAGTGGGGAAGCTGAGTTATCAAGAAAAGCGATTCCAGTTCTTAAAAAAGTAGCGGAAGTTGTAAGAAATATTCCTAATGTTATCAATGTTGAAGGGCATACTGATAATGTACCGATAGATACTGTTGAATTTCCATCAAACTGGGATTTATCTTCTGCAAGAGCGACTGCGGTTGTTAGGGAATTTGAGATGAGTAGAATTTCTCCTCAAAGATTATCTGCAGTTGGCTATGGAGAATTTCATCCTATTGCCGATAACAATAGTGTAGAGGGGCGTTTTAAAAACCGTAGAGTTGTTTTGGTTTTAATGTCTCAGGCTTTTGCTCGGTATGGGATGAGTGATCAACAAAGAGCTGAAATGTTAAACATTAAAAGTTCTGCTGATTCATCGCAGTAAAAGTAATGAAAATGATATACTTCGCGCGGTCACGGGGGCGAACTATAATTAACTGTGTAGGTTGATCATGAAAATATGGGCAGTATCGAATCAAAAAGGAGGCGTAGGAAAAACAACGACAGTTGTTTCTCTTGCTGGTCTATTATCTACTTGGGGATTTAGAACACTCGTGGTGGATCTTGATCCACATGGCTCTTTAAGCAGTTATTTTAAATTAAACCCTGATGAAATAGAGTTAAGTGTTTATAATTTATTTCATGACACCAGTCAGAAAAAAGCAAATATAGACCCTAAAAAATATATCAAAGAAACAGAATTTGATGGCTTGTCGATTTTACCTGCATCTACTGCCATTGCAACATTGGATCGACAGGTTGCTTCCTTAGGAGGCATGGGCTTAGTTATTACGACAGCATTGAAGAAAGTCTCAAATGATTATGATTATGTGATTATAGACAGCCCACCTATGTTAGGGATATTAATGATTAATGCCTTAGCAGCGTGCCAACATATTATTATTCCTTCTTTATCTGAGCATTTAGCCTTAAAAGGGTTAGAGAGAATGGTGCATACAGTGGAAATGATCTTTAAAGCACGAAAAAATCAACCTAAATATACCATCGTACCCACTATGTTTGATAAACGAACTAAAGCGGCACGAGATAGTTTAATTCAGCTAAGGCAGCGATATCCAGAAAATATTTGGAATTCAGTTATTCCAATAGATACTCGGATAAGGGATGCAAGCATTCAAGGGGTTCCTGTACCTATCTATGCACCAAAGTCAAAATCAGTTGAAGCTTATACGAGCTTATTGGAACTATTATTGCAGGATAATGTTCAATTAGACAAAAAAATGGCAGTTAATTGATGCAACCAAAAAAGCTTGATCAGCAAATTGTTCAACAAGATATTGCTTTAGATAGTTATTTAAGTACTTTGCTAGATGAAATTCCTAGTCATGTAGAGCTTGATGAAGAGGATGAGATAAAGGCAGTCCCTTTACCTGTCAAACAAGTAAAAGTAAGCTCTGCAATTGTAAAGAAACCAGTTGCTCAAGTTGATATTAAAGCAGAAGAGTTAGTTAAACCGCTTAGGCCTTTGGCAGTAATGCCAGATTGGGCTAAAGATGAGTTTCAAGCTTTATTTTTTAAAGTTGATAAGCTTATTTTAGCTACACCTCTTACAGAATTATTAAGAACAATAAAGGTAGAAAAGGCACCAACAAAAATTCCAGGTCAACCCTCTTGGTTTATGGGCTTGCTTGATACACATGATCAACGAATTGGTGTTTTAGATACAGGGCAACTCATTTTTGGGAAATCAATTGGTCAAAAACGAGATTTAGATAAACAGCCGTTTCAACGCATTTTGATTACTCAGGATGGAAGGTGGGGACTGGCATGTGATGAGATTTTATCAATAGGAAAAGTTGAGCCTGATAAAGTACGCTGGCGTACTTTACGCAAAAAAAAGCCTTGGCTAATAGGAACGGTGATTGATGAATTAACTGCTGTGATAGATGTAAACCATTTGGTACCTCACAGAAAATCAAATTAAATCCTATTTTTCATCTAGAATTATTAGAATATATTTTTAAATGTGGTGAACAGTAATGAGTGATGATAATAAGCAAAACGACCCTATTATGCAATGGGTTACTTTTCGTCTAGGTGATGAGAAATATGGTATCAATGTGATGCAAGTACAGGAGGTATTGAGAATTTCTGAAATTGCACCTGTTCCAGGAGCTCCTTCCTATGTTTTAGGTATTATTAATCTTCGTGGTAATGTTGTTACTGTTATCGATACACGTAACCGCTTTGGCTTAATGAGTATAGAAACTGATGATGCTTCACGTGTTGTCATTATTGAAACTGAAGATCATATTATTGGCATTTTAGTTGATAGTGTCGCAGAGGTCGTAGAATTAAGGGCATCAGAGATAGAAACTGCACCCAATGTAGGAAATGATGAAACATCAAAATATATTCAAGGTGTCACAAGCCGAGATAATGAATTACTTATTCTAGTTGACTTAAATAAATTTTTAAGTGATGAAGAAAAACAGGAAATGGATTTGTTTTGATTTTTTAAATTGTAGTTTATGGATTAGCTTGATGACAGTGGAAATGTTGTCTCATTACTATCAAAAGGTTATTCTGCGATAGCTTACTATACGAAAAAATAATATGCACGTTTAAGCTTGTTAGGCTTTTATTGTGTTCTTAAATGAAGGTGTGAGAAAAGTATGATTGAGATACCTCCTATATCAACTACAACACCTTCTGTTAAGAGAATTAAAAAAGTCATTAGGGATGGCCAAAAAAACCCCGAAAAAAAAGCTGAACAACATGAAGATAATGACAAAGATGATTCAGATCCTCAAATACAACATATCGATGAAACTGTTTAATGAATGAAGTTATATTAATTGCCTGTATTGTAATAACTGTCATTATATCGACTGCCCTTATTTTGTTATTTAATGAACATAAAAAACTTAAACAACGATTTGATACTTTGAGTACATCTGTGGAGCAGAACAACAAGGATATTGCAGGCTTATGTTCAGCAGCTGTTTCTGTCGATAGCAGTTTGCTTGAAAGCCATGAACAACTAAAAAGTATGAAGGAGATATTAACCGATTTAGAACAGCATGAGCAACAGACGGCTCAGCCGTATTACAGTGCCATTCAACGTGTGCGCGAGGGGGCAGGGGTAGATGAATTGACTCAAGAATGTGGATTAAGTCAAGATGAAGCGGTATTATTGATAAGGTTACATGGAAATAGTGCTAATAAGGAGTAAGCTAAAAACTCACTCCTTATTGAAGCTGACTAAAAAGGATCAATCATCACCACTAAATGCAGCAAGTAGCTGTAATAAGCTTAAGAATAAGTTGTAGATTGAAATATATAAAGAAACAGTTGCTAAAATATAATTAGTTTCACCACCATGAATAATTGAGCTAGTTTGATATAAAATCATGCCAGACATTAATAAGATAAACATGGCTGATACAGCAAGTGAAAGTGCTGGAATTGCAAAGAACATGGCACCAAGACCTGCTAAAAAGGCAACTAAAACACCCACCATTAAAAATCCACCTAGAAAGCTGAAGTCTTTACGTGTTGTTAAAGCGTAACCAGAAAGTCCTAGAAAAATCACACCTGTTCCACCTAATGCAGTCATAATAAGTTCATGACCATTGCTGTATGCATTTAGATACATGTTTAAAATTGGGCCTAGTGTTAATCCCATAAAACCAGTCAAAGCAAAAACAAAAACTAAACCTAAAGCACTATTACTAAACTTACTAGTTAAAAAAAGCAGTCCAAAATAGCCAACCATAGTAATAATCATACCTGGGTGAGGTAAATTAAAGACCATAGCAAGGCCTGCTGTAGCTGCACTAAAAAGTAATGTCATAGACAATAACATATAAGTGTTTCTTAGCATTTTATTGGTTGATAAAATACTAGCTTCTGGGCGAGTACTTGCCGTTTGTAATCTCATTGTATTTTCCTAATGTAATTTACTATAAAAATTTAGTTTTAAATTTTAGGTGATTTTTTAAAATACACCATCATTGAAATGAGAGATATTTAGTTGATTGTTATCTCATTCTTAACCTAAAATCGACACCGCAATCTTACAAGAGTTTCATTTGTTTTGTAAGTGTTTTTAATAAGTAGTCAAAAACCTGGAATATGACAGAAAAATCAATCAATACCCCTTATGATTTAATGGGGGGCGAATCAGCAGTTTTAAACCTAGTTGATAGGTTTTATTTTTATATGGATACTTTGCCAGAAGCGCAAGGTATTAGACAAATGCATGCCGAGAGCTTATCTAATGCCAGAGAGAAATTATTTAAATTCTTATCAGGTTGGTTAGGTGGGCCAGATTTATTTGTACAAGAATTTGGGCACCCTATGCTAAGAAGACGCCACTTACCTTTTGCTATTGCTCAGTCAGAAAGTGACCAGTGGATGATGTGTATGAATAAGGCAATGTCAGAACTAGAAATGGATGAAGGTTTAAAAAAGGCGTTGTTGGAGTCTCTAGATCAGCTCGCTAATCATATGATTAACCAATAAAATGATGGTGTTCAATACTCATTCCATTTTTATTTAAGGACAACTTATAAAAACATTAGCATTTAATTACACTGTAAGGCGGAGTCAAAGAGCCAAAAAAACGCGAATTACGGTGACAACAGAAAAAGTTGAAGTTGTTGCGCCTTTGAATGTTTCAGATAGGGCAATAGGTAAGTTTGTTAGATCACAGCAAGATTGGATAGTTGCGGCACAAGATAAAGTAGAAAAGCATAGGCAAACAATAAACAAATTAGCGCCTAAAGAATATAAAGATGGAGTGAGTATCCCTTTTAAAGGGGAGCGGAAGAAAATACAGCTGAAAACACATAGCTTTAATAGCCTTAAGGTTGAATTTGATCAGCAAATTTTTACTATTCTCTTACCGATAACTTTATCTGAGGAAAACAGAGGTGAATTAGTAAGACTAGCAATTGTTGATTGGATGAAAAACCAAGCAGCTATTGAGGTAAAAAATAGTATTGATATATATTCTAAAAAATACAATTTATATCCACGTTTTGTGAGGATAAAAACCCAAAAAAGTCGGTGGGGCAGTTGTGGTATTCATAATGATATTAATTTGAATTGGCTACTGATTTTGACTCCACCGAAAGTATTGGAATATGTTGTTATTCATGAACTGTGCCATATAAAGGAAAGAAACCATTCTGCTAATTTTTGGGGTTTAGTAGAACAACATTGTCCAGACTATAGAAAGCATAGACTCTGGTTAAAGAAAAATGGACAAAGTATTATGCAGGGTTTGTAATAAAAGTGAATATTAAAGAGGTTGTTTTTTATATCATTATGGTGATAATAATTTTTTCTGGGGAATTCTTAATGAATTCAGGCCTAAAAACAGGACAACCTCCTGTTATTTATCAACAAACTCTTTCAGGGAAAGATGTTATGGATAATTTGTCGAAAGGCCCAACGATTATTTATTTTTGGGCTGAATGGTGTGGTGTTTGTAAAATGATGCAGCAAGCTGTGAGTGGCGTTGTGGTTGATTATCCAGTAATGACGGTGGCTGTTAAATCGGGTTCAGTGAATACGGTGCAAGAGTATTTACATGATACAAATTTACATTGGGAAGTGGTCAATGATCCTTTAGGGGAAATTGCCGAGGAATATCAGGCAAGAGGTGTGCCTTCAATTTTCTTTTTAGATAAAAAGGGTGAAATAGTATTAACTTCAACGGGCTATACTAGTGAAATGGGGTTGAGGCTACGTTTGTGGTTAGTCAGTTTATTTTAATCAATACCATCTTTTAAATGTACCCTTTGTAATAGCAAAAAATAATGAAAGAATTTAATCAATTAAGCATAGATACTCTTCAATGGGCTACTGTATACGGTGGCACCGAAAGTCAGGGTAAGCTTAAAACAAAACCAGCTGATTTTATTGTTAAAGAGCAATTATCCTTCCAGCCAGAAGGTGCTGGGGAGCATGTTTTTTTACACATAGAAAAAAGTGGCGAAAATACAGAATATGTAGCCAGACTACTCGCGAGGTTTGCTGGGGTTCGGCAGCGTGATGTTAGTTTTGCGGGTTTAAAGGATCGTCATGCTATTACTACACAATGGTTTAGTGTCTGGTTACCTGGCAAAGAAGACCCTGATTGGCAACAGTTAGGCATTGAAACGATTAAAGTTTTACAAGTGCATCGGCATGCTAGAAAGCTTAAACGCGGTGTTTTAGCAGGGAATGAATTTCAAATACTGATTAGAGATTGGCAAGGAAATAAAGCTAAACTTGAACAACAACTTGAACAAATAAAACAGAATGGCCTTCCCAATTATTTTGGAGAACAGCGATTTGGTCGGCAAGGTCAAAATATTAATAAAGCACTGGCATTGTTTGAGGGGCAAAAAGTAAAGCGAGAGCAGCGAAGTATTTATTTATCAGCAGCTAGGTCTTATTTATTTAATCAATTATTATCTAAACGCATTGTTGATAAAACCTGGAACCAAGCACTGAAAGGTGATGTCTTTATTTTTGATAAATCAAATAGTTATTTTAAGACTGATCAGTTAAATGAAGCCTTATTAGAGCGTGTTAAACAAAATGAAATTCATCCAACAGGCATGATGTTTGGAAAAGGTGGGAGTGAAGTAGCTGCAGACGCTCTAAAAATTGAAAAAGCGATTGTTACTGACAATATGGCATTAGCCGAAGGCTTGATTAAATTAGATTTAAATGCTGATCGTCGAGCCTTAAGAGTGATGGTCAATAATTTAGAGTGGCACTTTGAGAATGAGACAAATTTAATACTCAAATTTTCATTACCTGCGGGAAGTTATGCGACTGCTTTGATTAGGGAGATTATCAATGTTAATACTGATTGATAATGATAAAAAAATATGAATTGTTTTTATTGAATGTATGAATATAGTGCTATTAGAGCCTAAGAATAGAGATAATTTAGCAACAACTATTAGAAGTGGGCAAAATTTTGGTGTTAATACTGTCTTTGTTATTGGTGGTTTTGTAAAAAATCAATACAAAGGAAATATTCACAAGTTTTCTCATCAGATGAACACACAAGATGGACTTACAGCTGTTACCTTGCTCTATTTTGAAAAGTTAGCTGATTTCTTGCAGCATTTGCCTGCACAAACTACTCTAGTGATAGTCGAGGAAATAGATGAAGCCTCTGATTTACGTACATTTAAGCACCCTAAAAATGCGACCTATTTATTTGGAAGAGAAGCAAAAGGTATCACTAAAGCCGATATACAACAAATAAAACAGTATTTTAGTGAATTGAATAAAAATATACCTACTGAGTTTATTAGAACGCAACAGAAAACAGCTTATTTGGATTTTGTTAAGATTCAAACGCCAGCATCATTAAATTTGGGTGTATGTGCGTCGTTGCTTATGTATGATAGGCATAATAAAAGTTTTAACCCTAGCATTGTGGCGGGGAAATAAAAGATAAGATAAAAAAGTTATAATTATAAAACTTATCATTTCAATCTATATTTTTTTAATAAATTAAAGGGTTTATCCCTGGAGAGAACAGTGGATTTAGAACAAGCATTGGGGTTTAGTATTTCGGAGCAAGATCCAGAGTTAGAGCATCAGAAGTTACATTTATATATAAATCTTAAATTAGCTTCCTGCGGACAACCGACTTGTTTGCAAGGGGATTCTGTTGACTTTATGGCGACTGCAGATGATATGTTGCGTAGTTTTGTCGAAAAAAGTCGACAATTAGATTCATATCATTATCCTGCTGATCAGCGAATACAAGATTTCTTGAATAGCTATTTAGCGGATCTTAATCTAAGTAAAATCCCAACCTTACCCACACTGACTTTTGAGTTGGATAGACACGGTATTGCTAGAGAACTTTCTTTACCCGTAGGAAAAGATACTTTTAAATCTGATTGTGTTTCCAGCTATCGAGTTAAGCAAGGAGTATTACATAACCCTGCAAGTGATCGTAGAACTACAAAAGGTTCATTTCATGTTACAGCGGGTGGCTTACCAGTACCAGGTGATAAAAAAGAAGTACCAAAGCAAGCTTTAGCCATTATGTTAGAACATGCTTTAAATCCGCCTCAAGATATGGCAATGCTACCTTATACGGCTAATGAAGAAACACCGGCTTATATGTTTACTTCATTATTGTTAAGGCCGACTATTTGCCCAGCAATTCCAGGTATTGCTGAAGAAAAAAGTATGGAAATCAGGTTTTTTGCACCAGGTACATTGGTTAGTAACCTGGATTTTGTAGAAAGTATTTTTGGTAATGCGGGTAACCCAGCATTACCAGAGTTTGATTCTGCATTAGATGTAGAGCATTGGAGCGGTCAAAGTGGGTGTGTTATTTTGGCTCCCCATTTGGTTAAGCTAACTAAAAAAGAATTGAAATTACCTCAGTGGGATGACGCAACAGAACGTCAACGCAAAGACGGTATGTGTTGGAAAAATGAAAATGAATTATATAACGATGGCCAAGCTTTTAAATTAACCACCCGAGATGAAAGAGGGGTGATTGTTACTTTATTGGCTGATAATTATTATGGCTATTGTAAAAAAGAAGTTAAAACTCAAATTGGTTATGCCGCAAATTTATACGGATCTGCTGAAGAAGAACATGCTGGTGGTGCTTTAGCTTTTCATTGTCAAAACCATGGTAATGAATATGGGGCTGGCGGTGCAGGAAAAGAAAGCGGCTACAGCTTTAAAGACATGACTAAGAGTTATGGCGACTTAATGGATGTTATGCCAGAAGGTTACGCGATAGACAAGCAATATCCTGATATTATTTATGTTCCGCAAAATGTAAAAATGGATGTGATAACTCAAACCGTTTCGTGGAAGGTGGATAAGTTAAGTTGGAAACCTGGAGATAAAGTAAGTTCTTTAAGGTTACAGCCAGATAAAATATATGTAAAACCGAATGGGTATAAACTGGAATTGGTAAAACATCCAGCCGCTCCCTCGTGGCGGATTGTCGGGACAGCAGCTGAAGGTACATTTTGTCATAAACCAAGTACTGTATCGGGTGGTGGTAAGTCTGAAATTTCAAAATCAATTAGTGATGCGGTTATTTATAATTCTTTATTTGTGAGTAATTTAACTAAAGATTTAGATAGAGTTCAGGCTGTTTTTGATAAAAACTACAGTGATAGATTCAAAGATAAAATTGATCAGGCAAATAAACCACAAAGTAGGTCTCTATTAAGTGTAGATAGGAGTCTGGGGTCGGTCATTAAATTACTAACACCTTCGGTCAGTTACACTGACGAATTTAATGAATGGTTAATAGAAATCCCTCCTTACATTCGAGCATTGGTATTATTGATTAAACGGTTTTATCAAGTTGAATGGGGGGAAAATTGGAGACAGTTCTTTTCTGCAGATATTGTAGACGGTTCACCTGGCCATGACCTAAAATTTGAAGGAAGACCTATTATTGCCAGTTTTTTACGTGTTGGTTTTAATGCGCAAGGTGGTTGGCGTACTTTTAAAGTAAGACAAGATTTTTATCCTGCTGAGAAAATTCAGATGGAGGATGATATTACTGCCGCAGTAGTGGTACCTGCTTCTTTAGTTAAGGGCTATAGTCAAAAAAATGAGCCTTTTGAAAGCGTTAAATTAACCACTAATTGTGAGTATCGCCTCTTTCAACGACCTGATGATGCTGTTATTCCTGGATATGATAAGCAGACTGAACTTAATATGGCGGGTCTTGATAATTTTATTGCGAACTATGAGCCATTAGATGGTGATAAGTTAACGGCTGTGGTTGAAGATGTATTGATGATGTCTAAATTTACTCAACCTATGCATGATTTATTAGACAGTGCCCATAAGAGTCAAGATGGTTTGGTTGTTTCTTCTGCACATCCTCGATTAGTTGGAGGCGTTCCTACTAAAAATCCACGTTATTTAGAAAGGCGTGCAGATGTTATCAAACCTATTCGCAAATATTTAGCTGATTTAGGGGTACGTTTACACCGTAAAATGCCATTACGAGATAATATTATCCATCCTGTCGATGCTGTTTTAGCGGGTCGTAGAAATAACCCACCCGAAGAGGGCATTAAGGCACTTGCTGTTTATAACCCTATTCACTATCAACAATTACCTGAATTGTTTATGGATTTTGTATCCTCATTGACAGGTAAATCTCCATCAACAACCGGAGCAGGAAGTGAAGGCGCTTTAACTAAAGGGCCTTTTAATGCTTTAAGAGCAACGGCTGACTTAAACAATGCTTTGGTTTCTTATATTTTAACGGGGTATCCTGGGTTTTCTAGTTCAGCGGGCCATATTGGCTCTTATGTGAGAGTTGACCATGATATTAGTTTACTTGTTCCTGAAATCTGGACACGATTAAAACCAGAAGAGCGAGATCCGGCTTACCTAATTGAACATGGGTATATGGAGGCTATAGAAGATTTTGAATTTGAAGGGAAAACTGTATTGGCAAGTCGATTAGGCTATAGAATCAGTGAGCAGTTTGTACATGAATTTATGGGTAAGATTTTTGATAATCCTAGTGCGGTGCTTACTTCAGATATTCTAAAACCTGAAACACAGAATCGAAAAGATTTTGTAGATGGAATTCAAAATATAGTCGACACACAACAAAAGGTTGCTCAACAATATTTAGATGATGGAAGTGTAGAAGATGCTTGTCCACCACTAAAAGCATTGCTACACATTATGGCAAAAGGTAGCTATCAAGGTAAAGATGTACATGAACCTGAAATTAGAGAGCTCTTTACTAAAGAAAGTTTATTAGCGTCAGGTTGGTATCTTGAGCGATTACAAATAAAACAGGCTAGAGATATTAAATTATGGAGTAGGCATGTAGAAAGTTTACAAAAATTCTCTTCTTTAGCTAATTATGCCAGTGAAATTGAAAGGTTAAAGATTGGTCAACGACTTGAAAAAGCAAAAGCTGAATTGGAGCGAGTAGAAAACCCTGATTATCTGGAACAGTTGGTTGGAATGATTGGCGCAGATCCTCTTGGGCCTTCTAAAGTCTAGTTATAGCTTGGTTATTGTAGAGTGAACTTTAGGTGGCTCTGCAATAACCTATTTCATCGGGTTATGTAGCAAAGCTATAAATGTCTGTTTATGGTATGATTCGGCGTTATCTATATCATTTAATGCTTTTTTTAGGTGATTAAATAACCACAAAGAATAATTATGCATAACTTCGTTATCCAGTTTAAAAAAGGCTGTTTAATATTACTTTTACTCTCTGCTAATGGCTGCAGCTATTTAGTCTCATCTGCAACGGATGATTTTGGTAATAATTTAAAGCAGGCCATGCTTAATAGTAGTGATCCTGTCATGGTTGCTGAAGCTATTCCTGCTTATTTAATGCTACAAGAAGCATTATTAGTGGGTGACCCTGATAACGAATCTATGTTAGTCAGCACTGCAAATCTATACTCTTCATACAATACTCTGACAGATAAAATAGACCGTGCAAGAAAACAAGCATTAGCTCAAAAAGCCTTTGATCATGTATTGCATGCAGCCTGTTTGCATAAAAATGATTTTTGTTTATTGAATGAGAAAAAGTTTGATGATGTAACAACAATTATTGGGCAAACAGATAACAATGATCTGGATACCCTATACAGCCTAGCTAAGCATTGGACGCACTGGATACAAGCAAATAGTACAGATTGGAATGCTATTGCACAGTTAGCACAAGCTAAATACATCATGAATCATGTCACGATGTTACAAGAAGATTATAAAAAGGGGGAGGCATTCTTATACTTAGGAGTGATGGAAAGTGTTGTTCCTCCTGCTTTGGGAGGGAAACCTGATTTAGTTAAGTCTCACTTTGAAAAAGCTATGCAATTATCAAGCAATAACTTAATGATAAATGTTCTCTATGCAAAACATTATGCGCGTATGATGTTTGATCGTGAATTGCATGATACTTTGTTAAATAAAGTCGTTGGGGCTTCAGCCGAGAAAAAAGGCTTGGTTTTGAGTAATACGCTAGCTAAAAAACAGGCAAAAGAGCTATTAAAAAGTGCAGATGATTATTTTTAAACTTTGTTTCGATGCACGATATACATTCACCTAAATTTATTGAATTTTACGTTATGAAATCAAATTTTTTAAAGTGGGCAATTATTGTTCCTTTACTATTTTTTATTTACTCTTCTCAAACATTTGCACTCACTATTAAAATTGCTACCTTATCGCCTGATGGGTCTTTTTGGATGCAAAAAATGCGGGAAGGGGGCGATGAAATATTAAAGCAAACAGAAGGACGTGTTAAATTCAAGTTTTATCCTGGTGGTGTGATGGGTAAAGATAAGGATGTGCTAAGAAAAATAAGGTTGCGACAGCTTCATGGGGCGGCGATTACGGGGAGCTCTTTGAGTCATGTTTATCCTGATATCCAGATTTACAATTTACTGATGAAATTTCATAGTTTAGATGAAGTTGATTTTGTTAGAGGAAGAATGGATTCTGAATTGATGGCAGGGCTTGAGAAAAATGGCTTTGTGCCTTTGGGTTTTGCAGAAATAGGCATGGCTTATATTATGTCTATAGACCCCATTCAAGATATAGATCAAATGCGCTCGCATAAAGCATGGGTACCTGAAAATAGTGAGTTTGCTTTGGTCGCATTGAAGAGTTTTTCTATTTCTCCTATTCCGTTACCACTACGTGATGTATTGATGGGTTTGCAAACAAATATGATTGATATTGTTGCAGGTTCGCCAGTCGCCGCTTTAGCGCTTCAATGGCATACCAAAGTGAAGTATGTTACTGAGCTTCCACTTTCTTATATTTTTGGTATTCTGGCAGTTGACCAGAAAGTATTTAAAAAAATATCTAAGCAAGACCAGCTTATAGTCAGATCAATCATGGGATCAGCTATTAAGGAAATTGATAAGAAAAATAGGCAAGACAACCTGCTTGGAAAAGATGCAATGATCAAACAGGGTATTCAGTTTGTAAAACCAAAAGATGAGGCGGCTGAAGAGCTGAGAAGAACAACTATTATGACTAATAAACAATTAGAGAAAGATGGTGGCTTATCTATTGAAGCAGTCACTAGAATGAATAAGCTTTTGATTGACTATAGAAGTACAAAACAATGAGTTTTAATGGGCTAAAAAAATTCTATCAACTGCTATTGAAAACTGAGGCTGGACTTTTAGTGGCTTTGTTGTCGTTAATGGTGACTATTGCTGTAATACAGGTAGTTATGAGGAATTTTATGGGGGCAGGTTTGATTTGGGCAGAGTCTTTATTGCGAATTACCGTACTTTGGTTGGCTTTGTTGGGTGCCATGGTTGCAAGTCGAAATAATGAGCATATTGCAATTGATGTATTAGTCAATAAATTGCCCGATAGTATTAGGTATTGGGTCATGCGTTTAAATTGCATAATAACGGCATCAATTTGTTTTTTTATTGCCTGGTATAGCTTAAAGTTTGTTATTGATGAATATCAATATGGCGGTATTGCTTTTGGGTATATTCCTCATTGGTTGTGTGAGGCTATTATTCCATTTTCATTATTTATTATTGCTGTGCGCTATTTGGTCTCTGCATTTTTGATTAAAACACCTGAGAACTTAAACTGATGATAACACTATTGGTTATATTAATTATACTCATGGGATTTATGGGTGTGCCTTTGTTTGCCATGATCCTGGCAGCAACTATATTAGGGTTTTATACTGCTGAGGTTGATTATACGATTATTGCCGCAGAGCTTTATCGTTTGGCAGGTACTCCTATGCTAATAGCCTTACCTTTATTTGCTTTTGTTGGCTATATTTTATCTGAAAGTAATACCTCAGAAAGATTGTTAAGACTTACTCGGGTGTTTTTTGGTTGGATGCCAACAGGTTTGGCTATTGTCTCATTAGTCATCTGTGCTGTTTTTACCGCGTTCACAGGTGCTTCTGGTATTACAATTGTTGCTTTAGGTGCATTGTTACTCCCAGCCTTGATTAAAGATGGTTATGAGGAAAGGTTTAGTTTAGGTTTAGTAACAACCAGTGGTAGTTTAGGTTTATTACTACCTCCTTCAATTCCACTGATTCTATATGGCATTATTGTGCAGCAAATGAACCTTGGGCAAAAATTTACTTTGCCTGAGTTGTTTATGGCTGGCTTATTGCCCGCAACATTAATGATTGTTATGTTAGCTTTATGGGCTGCATGGAAGTCTAGGGGTATAAAATTAGAGAAAACGCCATTCTCAGTCAAAGAAGCGACTGCCGCAGTAAAAGAAGCGGCATGGGAACTCCCTTTACCTTTATTTATTGGTGTCGGTATTTTTGGTGGTTTTCTGGCAATTTCAGAGGTTGCTGCTGCAACAGCTCTATATATAACAATAGTTGAGGTCTTTATTTATAAAGAAATTAAACTAAAAGCGTTGCAGAAAGTTGCCATAGACTCTATGAAGATGGTGGGGGGGATTTTATTGATATTAGGCGTGTCGTTAGCCTTTACCAATTATCTGGTTGATGCTGAAATTCCTATGCACTTATTTGAATGGATAAAAGGAAATGTTGACAGTAAATTTACTTTCTTAATTTTACTCAATATATTTTTACTGGTATTAGGTGCAATTCTAGATATATTTTCAGCCTTAGTAATTATTGTTCCATTAATTGTTCCCATTGCTATTAATTATGGGATTCATCCGATTCACTTGGGTGTTATATTTTTGGCTAATATGCAAATTGGTTATTTTACGCCGCCAGTGGGAATGAATTTATTTATTGCAAGCTATCGATTCAATAAGTCGATAACAGAGCTTTATAGAGCGACTATCCCATTTATGCTTATATTGATGTTAGCAGTGCTTATTATTACTTATGTGCCATGGTTAAGTCTTTGGTTTATGGGGTAAATATAAAAATTTAGTTGTAGCCTTGATGAAATGAAATGGAATCAAGGTTTACTTTTTGAATAGTCTGATTTTGCTTTACTGTATCAAGGCTGCGCAATTACATTTCTCAAGCCAGCAGATGAACTCTGTCGCGAGAAAAGAGAGATGATAAATGCCTTGAATCGTTATTTTTTATTACGAGGGAGTTATCTGATGCTTAATTGCGATATGATGGAGATGGTAAGCTGATAGTTAGCCAGCTTTTAGTGCTTGTTTTTTCTTCCAGTCAAACCAGCCTTGTGGCGAAATTTTATTCATTAAGCGGTCAAAAGAAGACATAATAATTAGGTTGTAAAAACCTTGTAGCTTACCGCTCCATGATTGGCTTGGACAGCGAAGTGAAATCGCACAAGAGGCCTCTTCATAAACGAGGTGATGCCAGTATCCACTTGGAATATAAAGTGTTTCACCTGGCTCAAGGACTACACGATAGCCATGGGCATCTTTTAGTCCTGGATATTGTTCAAAATCAGGATTATGAACATCTACATAACTTCTGCAAGTATATGGGTAGCGATGTAGTTCTTTTCCCTGTTCAAAAGGAAATAGAGTGATTGTTTTTCTGCCAAAGATAGCGGTATGGAATACATGAGACATATCAATATCAAAATGCATTTGTGTCACTGAACCTTTGCATCCAAAAAACATAAAAACAAATTGTTTTGATAGTCCGTCTACTAGGTCAGGATAAACAATATCATTTACTAATTCAGGTATCTCAGACTTTATATTGTATAAAAACATGCGCAAGTCTTGAGATGTTGTAACAACAGCATCAATAAAGTTTTTTAATGGAATGAATTTCGCTTGAGACATGTAATTTTCACCCGCCTCAACAAAACCTTCATCATACAGTTTTACCTGTTTGTCACCATGTTGGCTCTGAAAGAATTCAGGTGTCCACTTTTTTAACGCAGGCCAGGATTTAGCCATATCCTGAATAATGAGAGGACGTAATGGAGTGAAGTAAGAATCAGAAAATTCCTGGCGACTGATGTTTGAAACTCTATCAATTTCAGCCAGTTTTATAGTAGGTATGTTGTTTTCTGATTTAGACATAATTTATTTGTTTAGAAAGTCACTGTAGTAATGAAGAATTGACGGGTCTTCCCAATGAAGAAAATGTCCAGCCCCAGGTACCATTTTAAATTCACATGTCGGAATTCTGGTTGAAGCTTCTTCAATATCACTTATATCAATAATGGCATCATACTCACCTACAGCAATAAAGGTAGATGCTGTGATGTTGCCAAGAGTAACAAACTCTTCAATATCAGTAGCTTGTTCAACAAATTTACAATGTTCATAAAAGCTAAGCAGGTCTTCTCTACTCATGCCCTTAAACTGTAAAATCATTTGTTTTTTGTGAGAGTCTGGAATTTGCTGACCAAATTTTTTGATCATAAGCGGTGCAATTTCATCAGATTTATCACCATCAAATAAACCTTGGCCTTCTCTGATAACAGAAATAACAGCTTTACTTGGTTTGGCACCAAAGCTACCTAATATCATTTTATCGACAAGGTCAGGGTATCTTGCAGCCAATGCGGCAGCAATAATGGTTCCCCAAGAGGCGGCTGCTAAAATTGTAGAGTTATTATTAGGCGTTGTTTCTAGAAGAACAGTGTGTAGAACTTCAATTTGTTCATCAAATGAAATGCCGGGATCACCTGATAAAATAGTTGCTCTACCTTGACCGGGTAAATCAAAAACAACAATTGAATAATCAGCAATAAAGTGGCTAACAAAAGAACGCCACGCAGCCATAGTCTGTTTAGCGCCACTAATACAGATAATATGCTTCTCTGATTCACCATAGATACGATAAGGAACAAGAAACCGCCCGATGGCTAGTTCGCCTTTAACAATTTTCATTAATTATTGACTTATATAGATTTATGACTGCTCTTGATTCGCTGCTTAAAGCTTAATCAAGGGATAATGTTTTTAATATCAGATGTATTAAATTAAGGCCATTATAAATAAAAATTGAGAAATATGCCATATTTACAACTGATTCTTGTTTTTTTACAACAAAATAATTGATTGAGGCTTCTGTTATTTATTTGCTATGAATATTTTGGTTTTTGATAAAGCCTTGTTTTGGTGAATGGATTGTTTCAACAAAGGCTCTAATTAGACTTAACCTTTCAAGTTATAATGTTAATAGATTACTTTTAAAGGAAAAATTATGGCTTCTCATCGTTTAGGTTTTACTTATTTATCGCAAGAAAATTTATTAGATGCTGGGTGTTTCGATTTGCGAATGGCAATTGAAGTTTCGGAACAAGCAATGCTTGCTTTTGAAGATCACCGCATTATGTTTCCAGAAAAAATTGTTCAAATTTTTGATCAAGCAACCCAAGATAGAATTAATTGTTTACCTGCAACCTTGTTAGATGAAAAAGTCTGTGGGGCTAAATGGGTCTCGGTCTTTCCTAGAAATCCACAAAAACATGATGTACAAAACCTGTCAGCTATTTTTATCTTGTCAGAAATAGAAAAAGGTTTTCCTATTGCTGTTATGGACGGCACATTAGCATCAAATATGCGTGTTGCTGCTATGGGTGGGATTGCTGCAAAACATTTGGCAAGGCAGAATAGTGAGGTTATTGGTTTTATTGGTGCAGGTGAACAGGCAAAAATGCACCTGTTAGCGATGAAAGTCGTCAGACCAAGCTTAAAAGAGTGTCGTGTTGCCGCTAAAAGCCTGGCAGAAGAAGAGCAGTTTATTGCTGAGTTATCCGCTATTTTGCCTGATATGACTTTTATCGCCACTCATACTGTGGCAAAAAAAGCCATGGAAGGTGCTGATATTTTAGTCACTGCAACCAGTGCGCAAGGGCCTTTATTAAAAGCTGAGTGGATGAAACCTGGTGCTTTTTATAGCCATGTTGGTGGCTGGGAAGATGAATATGAGGTTGCTTTACAATGCGATAAAATTGTCTGTGATGATTGGGATACAGTGACCCACCGGACACAAACATTAAGTCGTATGTATAAAGAAGGATTATTGTCACATAGTGATATACATGCAGATTTGCATGAATTGGTTTCAAAACATAAACCCGGGCGAGAAACTGAAGATGAACGTACCTATTTTAATGCTGTAGGCTTATCTTTTGTAGATGTTGCTCTTGCTCAAGCCATGTTTAAAAGAGCCGTGTCTTCTGATATAGGCGAACAGCTTACCTTGCAGGAGACGATGGTTTTTGAACACGAAAATATTATTAGTAAAATTAGGATGTAAATTATGTTTAAACAACTTCCTGAAGATAATATTGATAAAGTAAACATTATTTTAAATGGACAAGCTACACAAGTTACAAAAGGTATTAGCGTCGCGGCTGCAGTTTTAAGTCAAGGTCAAAGTTATTTTCGTACAACACCGGTTTCGGATAGTAAACGAGCTCCTTTTTGTATGATGGGTGTTTGTTATGACTGTTTAATGGTTATTAATGGTCAAGCTAATCAAAGATCATGCGCTACTTATGTTGAAAATGGAATGATAATTGAGGTTCAGCAAGGTGTTGGGCCTGATTTGGAGAATAATGCATGAAAAGCCATTATCAATTACTTATTATTGGTGGCGGACCTGCAGGGCTTGCCGCAGCAACAACGGCAGCTGAACAAGGTGTTTCTTGTGCGGTATTAGATGAGCAGCCAATGTTAGGTGGGCAAATCTATCGTTCAATAGAATCAATACCCGATCAGCGTGCCAAGAAATTAGGTTCTGAATATTTACGTGGTAAAGAAATAGCCGCTGCTTTTAGGGAAAGTTCAGCAGAATATTATCTCAACACTAAAGTATGGTCGCTTAATAAAGAACGAGAAGTAGGTATATCACAAAATGATCAAGCAAGTGTTATTACGGCTGATCAGATTATTGTTGCAAGTGGTGCAATAGAAAGGCCTGTTCCATTTCCTGGCTGGACGTTGCCCGGTGTTATGCAAGCAGGCGCGGGACAAATTTTATATAAATCTGCAGGTATAGTCCCCGATAATGGTGTTGTACTAGCAGGTTCAGGCCCTCTTTTATTATTACTAGCTTGGCAATATTTACATGCCGGTGTTGAAGTTAAAGCATTGCTTGATGTAACCCCGTTGGGTAACCATATAACTGCATTACCTAAGTTTCCTCGAGCACTTTTAGCTCACCATTATTTAACCAAAGGTATTGGCTACCAAATAGAATTAAAACGTGCGGGTATTCCCATGTTATTTGGTGTGAGTGATTTACGAGCCGAAGGGGATGAGCAATGTCAACGCGTTACTTTTAAACATTCGGGAAAACAAAAGACCATTGAATCAGAATTATTGCTGACACATTTTGGTGTTATTCCTCATATTTGGTTAACGCAAGCGGCTGGTTGTCATCATCAATGGGATGATAGTCAGCAATGTTGGAGACCTAAGCATGATGAATGGGGGAATACTGATATTGATGGAATTATCGTGGCAGGTGATGGTGCTGGTATTAATGGTGCTAGGTCAGCCGAACATGCAGGACGGTTAGCGGGGTTTGAAGTGCTATTTGCACTGGGTATTATTAGTCAAAAGGAACGGGATAGTAAAGCAGCTAAAGATAGAAAATGGATGCAAGGTGAACGACATATTCGTCCATTTTTAGAAAAGTATTATCAAATACCTAAAAAGCTATTAGCAACAGTAGATGATGAAACTATCGTTTGTCGTTGTGAAGAAGTCACAGCTGGAGAAATTAGACAAGCGGTTAAAGACGGGCATGATAATAGCAATCAAGTTAAGTTTTTTACCCGTTGTGGTATGGGACCTTGCCAAGGGCGACAATGTACTAATGCTGTCGCGCATATTGTGGCAGATGAAAAAGATATGCCTGTAGAGGAAGTGGGACATTTTCGGGGCAGGCCGCCTGTTGCCCCTTTAACATTAGAGCAATTAGCCTCGTTGAAAAATAAGGAGGTTTCATGAATTCTGATGTAATCATTATTGGTGGAGGTTTGATGGGCTCATCTATTGCACTGCAATTAGCTATGCGTGGCTGTAGCTGTAGTGTGATTGAAAAAGATAGCCCCGGTCGTCATTCATCAGGTGTGAGTGCGGGTGGCTTACGATTATTAAATCGTGACCCTGCTGAAATTCCATTATCAGTAGAAGCGTCTAAAATGTGGCATGATATTGAATCATTACTCGATTCTGATTGTGATGCTCGTTTTCCTGGACAAATTCGGGTGGCAGAAAATAAGGCTGATATGGAGAAGCTGGAGCAACGTGCAGCTCTAGTCCGTTCACTTGGCTACGAACATGAAGAAATTATTGGGAAGAAAGAACTTTATCAATTAGTACCTGCTATTTCACCTCATTGTGTAGGCGCATTAATCAACCGTACTGATGGCTATGCACGTCCTTATCATGCTTTAACTGCTTTTCGCCGCAAAGCTGAATCATTGGGTGTAAAGTATTATTCATCGACAGAGGTTTATAAAGTAGAAAAAGAAGGAGAAGACTGGCAGGTCAAAACTTCTGAAGGTATATTTAATAGTTCTATTTTGGTGAATTGTGCGGGGGCATGGGCAAATACGTTTTCAACCATGTTAGATGAGCCAGTTCCCTTAACCCCAAAAGCTTTAATGTTAATGGTAACAGAACGATTACCTCATTTTGTAGATCCTGTAATGGGGGCAGCCAGTAGAAAACTATCTTTTAAACAAATGCAAAATGGAAGTTTAATTATTGGTGGGGCATTGGTTGCGAAACTCGATTTTGAAAAGGAAAAAACAGATATCGATTGGGCGCAATTAGCTGAAAGTGCAGATACTGTGGTTAGCTTCTTTCCTCAGTTAAAAGATGTACGTATTGTTAGAGCGTGGGCTGGTATTGAATCATTTATGCCAGATAATATTCCTGTGATTAGCCAATCTCAAACACACAGCAATGCTTATCATGCCTTTGGTTTTTCTGCACATGGATTTCAGTTATCACCTGTTATAGGTAAAGTTATTTCTCAGTTGATACTTGATGGTCAATCAGAACTTCCCATAGAACCTTTTCATATTGGTCGATTTAATTAATTTAGGAAAAGTTATGAGTATTAATAGAATAGGAACAGAACGTAGACGGATGAGTAAAATTGTTATTCATAATGATACGATTTATTTATGTGGTCAGGTGGCTAAAGATTCAGATGCTGGGATTAAAGAACAAACCAGTACTATGCTTGATAAAGTTGATGACCTACTAAAACAAGCAGGTAGTGATCGAGAACATATTTTATCTGCAACCATTTATGTGAAGGATATGAGTTATTTTTCTGAAATGAATGAAGTGTGGGATGCATGGCTTGTTGAAGGCTATTCACCTGCACGATCCTGTGTTGCTGCAAGTATGGCAAGGCCAGAGCTATTAGTTGAAATTTCAGTCGTTGCAGCAGTTATTAAATAACATGGCTCTATACAAACCACAGGATTATAAAAACTCAGTAAATTATTTTTTCGTTAAGAAGTAAGCAGTCATTAAATTAAGCTTTTGTAGCCTTGATGAAGCAAAGTGGAATCAAGGTTTATCTTAACTTTCCCTTGATTTCGTTTCACTACATCAAGGCTACATGATTTTTTATTTTCTTTAACCTGTGGTTAATTAATAGCCATGTTAAATAAATACATCTATTTAGATAGATTGGCATCAAAACTAAGTAGAATACACCTTGGCAGTATTGGTTGGTTGATTATTGGTGCATATTTGTGTTGTTACAGCTTGGTTCCTAGTCCATAGCAGAATGTTTTTTGAAAAAAGTCTGTTCTACAAAGCAGATCGTCCTGTCTATTTAATTATTGATGGGCATCCTGTTCATAAATCTAAAAAGGTGGCCGCTATTATTGCCATAACAATGAGATTCATGACTGCATAATTTCCTCCTTATTCACGGCATCTAAACGCTGACAAATGGGTTTGGAACGGGGTTAAAAAATACTAAACTAGGAAGAACCTCAGTTTCAGGCCATGGCCATTTAATAGAGTAAGGCATATCTGTTTTTAAAAAAACTACAAGGGTCACCAGGTCTTGTTAAAGGTTTTTCCTTGATAAAAATCTGGCATACATCCAGAGCTGTGTTAGGTTTAAGACAGAAAATTTAAATTATTTTTCATGCTTATTAACAAGTCACAGATTACAAGTTGCTTCCAATTTATTTCTCAATACTGTTGACAGCAGGGGGGCTGTCGCCAAGGCTACATGGATATATTCACGCCGTGTCTTGTGAGGCTAAGTGGAAATAGCCTATGGTAAGTTCATAGTCAGTTATTTTTTAGATAATTATTGGAATGCTTATATGCAAACCTTATTGAATGAATTAATATAAAAACACACAATTCAAGAGAATGAGGTTGATGGAATGAATTTTAAATACATTCGTTTTTTCGATGAAATTGGTATTGATGATATTCCTATAGTGGGAGGGAAGAATGCTTCACTGGGGGAAATGTATCAAAAACTGGCTCCTCAGGGTGTTAAAGTCCCTAATGGTTTTGCGATTACAGCTGAGGCTTACCGTTACCTTCTAGATGATAGTAATAGCTGGGAACTATTACGAAATACTTTAGATGGATTGAAACTTCATGATGTTGAGAGTTTGGCATGTTGCGGTAAACAAGCTCGTGAAATCGTCTATTCTGCCGGATTGCCCACAGATCTGGAACATGAAATTAATGGTGCTTATTTGTTGTTGCAACAACAGTATGGGACTGATTTTAGTCTAGCTTTACGTAGCTCTGCTACAGCTGAAGATTTACCAACAGCCAGTTTTGCTGGTCAACAGGACACATATTTAAATATCACTGGGATTGCTGATTTACTGGAGTCTTGTCGTCGCTGTTTTGCCAGTCTGTTTACTGACCGAGCTATTCATTATCGTATGGATCAGGGTTTTGATCATTTAGATGTGGCATTATCCATCGGTGTAATGAAAATGGTTCGTTCTGACTTGGCAAGTAGTGGCGTTATGTTTTCGCTAGATACAGAGTCTGGTTTTCGTGATGTGGTTTTTATTACTGCAGCCTATGGATTAGGTGAAAATGTAGTGCAAGGATTAGTTGATCCTGATGAGTTTTATGTTCATAAACCAACTTTTATAGATGAATATCGCTGCATTTTGAGAAGAGTGATAGGTTCTAAAAAAATCAAGATGATTTATAACATTGGCAATACGCGTGAAGCGGTTAAAAATGTAACCACTACAACAAAAGAAAGAGAGAGTTTTTGTTTAAATGACGAAGATGTTCTAAAGCTGACTGATTATGCTATAAAAATTGAGCAGTTATACAGTGAAGTCGCAGAAAAGGATAGGCCGATGGATATGGAATGGGCTAAGGATGGCTTGGATGGTGAGCTGTATATTGTTCAGGCAAGACCAGAGACTGTGATCTCACAAAAACAGGGGTTGTTGTTAGAGGATTATCAGTTACTAGGAATAGGTGAAACTATGGTGACCGGACATGCTGTGGGGGGCAAAATTGCGACGGGAATCGCACATGTAATTAGTAGTCCCAATCAGTTAGCTAAGTTCAGTGCCGGAGAAGTTTTAATTGCTGATACTACCTCTCCCGATTGGGAGCCTATTATGAAAATTGCCTCAGCTATTGTGACTAATAGAGGAGGACGTACCTGTCATGCTGCAATTATTGCGAGAGAATTAGGCGTTCCTGCTGTTATAGGTTGTGAAAATGCCACGAGTAAAATAAAAACAGGTGATTGGGTCACCGTTTGCTGTGCAGAAGGTAATACTGGCAAAGTGTTTCAAGGTGATATTCCTTTTCATATTGAACAGACAAATTTAACTAATATTGCACGTCCAAAAACCAAGATCATGCTCAATGTAGGTAATCCTGATCTGGCCTTTAAAAATAGTTTTCTACCCAATGATGGGGTTGGCTTGGCTAGAATGGAATTTATTATCAATGAATACATTAAAATTCACCCTATGGCTCTACTTTATCCAGAGAAAGTATTGAGTATTAATGAGCATCGACAAATAAAAAAATTATTGCTCGGTTACGATTCTCCCACAGAATATTTTATTCAACGCTTATCGGAAGGGGTAGGGACTATTGCTGCAGCTTTCTATCCAAAACCAGTCATCGTAAGGATGTCAGATTTTAAAACGAATGAATATGCTTCATTGCTTGGTGGTAGTGTGTTTGAAAGTAAAGAGGAAAACCCTATGCTGGGTTTTCGTGGAGCAGCTCGTTATTGTCATCCAGCATATCAGGAAGCTTTCGCATTGGAATGTGCTGCAATGAAGAGAGTTCGGGAGGATATGGGCTTAAGTAATGTTATTTTAATGATTCCTTTTTGCCGTAGAGTAAATGAAGGTGAAAAGGTATTGCAGAAAATGGCTGAACTTGGTCTTAAGCAGGGTGAAAATGGATTGAAAATTTATGTTATGTGTGAAATTCCTAATAATGTGATTCAAATAGATGCTTTTGCCAAACTGTTTGATGGTTTTTCCATTGGCTCAAACGATTTAACGCAGCTAACGTTAGGGGTGGATAGGGATTCTGAAATTGTTGCCTTTGATTTTGATGAACGTGATGAAGGAGTTAAAGAAAGTATTCGCATGGCAGTAGAAGGTGCTAAACGAAACGGTTGTTATTCTGGTATTTGTGGGCAAGCACCTTCGGACTACCCAGAAATGGCTGAATTTTTGGTTAAACTGGGTATTGATTCAATTAGTTTGAATCCTGATACCGTAATTAAGACCACTTTGCATGTACTTGAGGTAGAGAATCAAATTAACAATAAAGATAGTCGCTAAATAGAGCTGTAATATGAGAGTGAAGGATAAACCTTTAAATCAATACCCTTGGTATCTTCGGCCCTTTTTCTGGAATCAGAAAAGAAAGTATGGCCAGGTTCTTAAACCAGGCCTTATTTGGGCTAGAGTACCTAAATTATTTGCTGCTGTAGCAATACTTTATGGCGTTTTGGATAGGCGTTCCAGCCCTATTGATCCAATTTTACGGTCATTGATTACCGTCAGAGTATCTCAAATAAATTGGTGTCTTTTTTGTATTGATATTAATTCTTCAGTGTTAGCCAAAAGAACGGGATCAATGGAAAAAGTTGAAGCACTTGAAGGTTGGCGGGATAGTGAGCTTTTTGATCCAAAAGAAAGGATAGTTCTAGAGTATGTTGAGGCAATTACATATTCTGACCAGCAAGTTACTAATGATTTAATGAACCGTCTAAGTGAATATTTTAATGAAGATGAGGTTGTTGAAGTAACAGGTCTTATTGCATTCCAAAATTTATCCAGTAAATTTAATAGTGCACTTGATTTACCAGCGCAAGGATTTTGTCGTATGCCAGAAAATGGATCTAAAGAACATGATGATTGAATATGATTTGTAACATAATCATTGAAAAGCAAATATTGTCAAAGTCAGCGTGCAATTTTGACAAGAAATTGAAAAATAGGGTTGGAAAAGTAAGTCGCTAACTCCCATATCTATATTATGATGTAAATCAGTGTCCAATTTTTTCCAGTACCTTCGATAATAGTTTGTAAAAATTTTAGAACAAGTAAGCTATGAAGCTTTACTGCTAAAATTACAATTGTAATCCGCCCAGCTGTTCAGATATCACAAAACCAGAGGTCACAGCTCCTTCGTGCAACCCTTCAAAAAGATAAGCACCCGCATGATAGGTATTTTTTTGTCCATTAGTTTTTAGGACCTCTTGGCGATACCGGATTGCATCTACAGTATAGGTCGGTGAACAGTGATGTTGTATATCAATGATTTTCTTTGGATTTATATGCTGTTCAAGATTATATGCAAGGCTGAAATGAGTATCAGTTTCAGTATTTATACCGCATAATCGGTCTAAATAGGCATTGTATCCACAGTCACCGCTGTCTTTATTTTGGAAAACATCAAATTCACTAAAATATGAGGCACCGAAATGTTTGTAAATAGAGGTATCTGTATGAATAACTGTTTCAATAACATTTACTTTCCAAGCTTTAAAACGATTTATTTCTTCCTCCGAAGGATCTTCCAATAAGGCTAACACCTGATCAGGCGTGGTAGCGAAAATAATCTTATCAAACTGATGTTTGTCCCCGTTAGCTAGCTTGACTTGAACGCTTGTGGAATCTCGGGTAATACCAATGATATTAGTATCACAATAAATCGATCCACTAAATTGCAATAATATTTTTTCTATATAAGTATAAACGCCTCCAATAATACGATCCCACTTAGTAAACATTCCTGAGTGGTTTAGTAAGGGCAGGCCTATTTCTGCTGGAAAATTATTAATCATTTTATAAGGCATGGAGTAAGCGTACATCAAGAGCATTTTAAGCCACTTGGCGCTGATGCTATTTCCTATAAAGTCTGAGACAGGACGGTGACGAAATGAACTTTGGCTAGTGAAAGCCATCCTGACAAGAAAACAGAGATATGAATAGACAATTGGAGTTAGTCTTAAGCTCTCAATAATCTGTTCACGCCTAGTTCTACAGCCATAAAGGATTGCTCCAGCAGATTTGTAATGACGACCATCAGCTAGGAAAATTTCACTGGTGAGTGGTACTTCTTCAAGCTGTACATTAAGGTGACACATTAATTTATGAAAATTTGGGAAATAATCACGCTCAAACTCAATCACCCCATTATCAAGTGTGATACTTGGGTCTAAGGTATTGCAACGAACATTCTTATTCAATGTTCGAATATTCCCTCCTAGAACAGCGTTTTTTTCAAACAAAGTAACATTATGTACTTTATTCAAAAGATGAGCCGTAGTCATGCCTGCAGCCCCGCCTCCTATAATGGCAATGTTCATCTAAGGCTTCTGTCCATTACTGAATCTCCCGTTAATTTCTCGTATAATTTGCAACCCGTTCCAATGGTTCCATTAAAACTTGGGTATCCTGCTGAGGCATTACAAAAGTAAAAGTTTTTTAAAGAAGAGTTGTGATCTAGGCGCCCAGTACCAAAGTTTTTTGGAGTTAGGTTTGATCCGTAGGAGTTTCCCTCTGGGCTACCGCAGAAACTTTCATTGGTTGTTGGGCTTCCCAGCATTTTAAAGACTAAATGCTTTCTAAAATTGGGGACGTATCGTTTCTCTATAATATCGATAATGGCATCAAAAATTTCTTTTTTCTTTTTCCTGTATGCACTAGCATCTCGAATTTTTAAGTCATGAAAATAGGAATAGTTTGCAACCGTCAAGAATTGAATAATTTGTTCTCCTTCTGGACAATCGCTATTATCGTCGCTGAGAAAACCAGGTGTCGTTAATACAAAGCTGGGAGCCGTGTAATCGGATCGATCATACATATCCTCAAAAGCTTTGTTTAAATCGGCTTGTTCACTGTGAAATAAATTCCAGCGACCAAATCCGAAATCAGCTAAGTCAATACCTTTAACTACGCAATATGCTACAAAATTTGATGGTGAATAGTCATATTCAAGTTTTGATCGTATGGAATTGGAAAATTTATCCATACCGATCATTGAAGCTGTATGTTTTGGATCAAAATTACAAATAATATCGTGCCCTTGATATTCTTGAAAATCGGTGTGATTAATGGTGTCTATTGTTTTTACACCCACTACCTTATTTTTATTGAGTATAAAATCTGTTACTTTTGTGTTGTAAATTATCTCCCCGTTATGGTCCTCTATTACCTTAACTAAAGAGTCTATTACATGCTCAAAATGGTGAGTGGGATAATAGGCGCCACGACAATATCCAGTAAACAGGGTGATCCAAGCAAAGAAAGATAATTTATTTGGAGGTAATAAAAAATCAGGCCATTGAAGGGCTAGAAGGGTTTGTGCTTCTAGTGGGAGATTAAAAATGTCAAATACATCTTGCAAGGTTGATTTGCGGTACTTAATGACACGTCGATTGTTTAAAGCATGGCACAGTACATGAGGTATGTTTAATGATTTGGGGAGTTTATCCAGCTCAGCAACGGTGAGCCATACTTCAGTGATAAATTGTCGTAATGAATCGGTATGATCGGGGAATAATGCTGATAGGCGCTCAAATAGCTTTTCCTTATCGTAAGGAATATCCAGTGCGTATCCTGGTAGTCGCATATGATCAAAACCATTAGCATCATATTCCTCAAATGTGACAGTATCAGCTAGCCCCAGTTTTTTGAGAAACATATTAACGGTTCGTCCTTCTCCACAATTCCAAACGTAATGCAATTGCGCATTAAAATGATATTTTTTACCTTCCACAAAGGTATGACCGTATCCACCTGCGAACTCATGTGCTTCTAGAAGTTTTACTTTTTTTCCAGACTTTGCAATCAGTGCGGCAAAAGATAAAGCGGCGAGTCCACTACCCAGTATCAGATAGTCAGGGACTGAATTTGACTGTGTAACAAGCATTTTTCACCTTCATCGGATATATTTACTGACCATTTGAAATTAGCTTATAAAAAATTCTTTCTGAATAACAGAGACATCGAAAATAAGATTAAGTTTCAGTATTACTACGGAAATTATTTAGGCTGATCAGCATATATGACAATATTTAGCAAATGATACTAAATTGGTTGCAATGTTCGCTGAATTGCAAGGAATCATAAAATTGAAGAAACTGTTTTACTTCAGCATTAGCAAGAATATATCAATGAACATCAAACCAATGTTGGTGTTGGCCAGTTGGAAGGTTGTTGATGGTCCCAAATAGTACTAGGAAGATATTGTGAGCTAATAGGATCTTTGTTTTGTATTTTGAGTGGTTAACTTTTGATGGGTTTATAGTCATGAAACTTAATTTCAACTATATTCAATGATAGTTGATAAGGAGTTTTAATATGACTGACGATCTGACATCACAAAAATTAACAATTACAATTGATGAAGATGACATAACTGTTTATGCCAATATTATTCAAGATGCTGAAGCGATTGAATACTCTGAGCAATGGTTAGAACAGCAATTAGCCATACACGGTTTGTCAGGTTTATGTCTTTTAGAGCCTGCCAATAAGGAAATTGAAAAACTCTTTAGCGAAAATAAACCAGGAAAAGTAAAGCTTGGTATAAAACAAGATGCAAAGCTTGAGGTTATTATGTCAAAAGATTTGTTATCTGCGACTCTAAAAATAATTGCTGCAAAGGGAGGTAAAGAAATTGAAATGGGGCAGGTTGTTACAGAAATTGATCAGCTAGGGATTGATCATCAGTTAGTTAATAAAAAAAGAATAGTGGGTTTGGTAAAGAAATCCAGAATTATTGAGCCTGGAGAAGAGGTAGAAGTACTTTTTGCAAAAGGAAAGCCGCCAGAACATGGTAAGGACACTCAGTTTGAATGTTTGATTGATGGTGTGACAGATCGGAAGCCTAGTGAGAGAGATGATGGGACTTTGGATTATTATGATTTAGGTGAAATACTGTGTATTGATGAGGGCTGTGAACTCATGAGAAAACATCCCCCTTTAGCTGCAAAAATTGGGCTTACAGTAACGGGGGAAGAGATTCCTGCCAGAATTGGTAAATCACTTAATTTTAAAAAATGTAAAGGGGCGAAAGTGAGCCCTATTGATAAAGATTTATTAATTGCGGAGATTAAAGGTCAACCTATTATTGCTAATAAAGGAGTTAGTGTTGATAAAGTTCTTACTGTTAAAAAAGTTGATTTACATACTGGGCATATTGAATACGATGGCTCTGTTGTTGTAAAAGGCGATGTTGCTTCAGGTATGAAAATAAAAGTGACAGGTGATGTCCAGGTCTTTGGCATGGTGGAGAATGCTTCAATTGAAGCTGAAGGGAATATTGATATTAAGTTGGGTGCAATAGGGCATGCTGAGACTGTTGCTGAAAGTGATATGTTGATTCGGTGCTGGGGAAATTTAACAGCAGCTTATATTGAAAATGCCTTAGTTGATGTGAGAGGCGATTTAATTATTAAATCTAGAGTTTCAAACTGTGAAGTAAATACTGGGCACCAAATTATCGTTGGCAATCATAAACAACAGAAAAGTGGGATTGTCGGTGGTCATGTTAATGCAGGTAAACTTATAAGAGCTGAAGTATTGGGATCTTCTGGCTGTGCATTAACGCATGTTGCCATCGTTTGTAAGGCTGATGTTTTGGAGCAATTTGAATCAATAAAAGAACAGATTACAACATCAGATAAAAAATTGATTAAACAGCTGGGGTTGATGGTTAGTTTATCAAAGCAACAGACCGAAGAAGCAAGAAAAGAACTGGTTGACCTAAAAATTGAAACAGAAGCGATGAAAGTTTCAATTAATAATTTAATTGAACAAAAGACAGAAATTGAGTTGTTAATGACAGCGGCTAGTGAAGGTAAAGTTATTGTGAAGAAAGAGGCTTATCCAGGGGTTTATGTGAAAATTTTGGATCAAGAACAGGAGATTAAAGCTAAATATAGTGCAGGGAGTTTTATTTTAGTAGAAGGTGTTCTTGCACATAACAATTCAGTTGAGTAGGGGCGTATACAACAACGCCTCTACTATGATTTAAACCAAATTGATTATATAAACAGTAAAATAATTAATTGAGCCGATATAATCCTAAGTATCATGACTAGTGGATAAACTGTTGCATAGGCTATTGATACAGCAGAAGAGCTACTTAGACTATTTGCAAAAGCGAGTGCGGGTGGATCCGTCATACTACCGGCTAATAAGCCACAAACTGAAAGATAATTAGTTTTATAAATACCTTTGGCAACAAATGCTACGATCAGCAAGGGTAAAAGAGTGATTAATATTGAACAGGCCATCCAGTAAAAACCATCACCATTAACCAGTGTGTTTACAAACTGATCACCCGAATGTAATCCAACACAGGCTAGGAACAGTACTATTCCTATATCTTTTAAAATGATATTAGAGCTTTTAGGTAAATGCCAGGTCATTGTTCCCCAGTTTCCGACTCGACTCAGAAGAATAGCGACAATTAAGGGACCGCCTGCCAGCCCTAGTTTTATGGCAGAAGGAATACCAGGAATAAAGAAAGGCCAACTACCTAAAATAACCCCGAGAGTAATCCCAATAAAGATAGGTACAATTTGTGGATGATTCATTGTTTCTAATGAATTTCCCAAGACTTGCTCAATCTTCTTGAGTGATTCTTCAGTACCCACGATATGAAGCTCATCACCAAAATGAATATGTACTGAACCATTGGGTGTTAGCTCAACTTCTGGTCGTTTAACTCTAGGAATAGTTACACCATAAAAAGTACGGAGTTCTGCTACCGTTTTTCCTATGGCTTCTTTATTGGTAACGACAAAGCGTTTACTTAATAAATGGCTTGATGAGATATCTTTTAAATTAAATTCAGATTCATGACCGACAAGCATTTTTAACTCTTCAAGTTTTTTCTTTTCACCCACGAGGCGAATGCTATCTCCCATTTTTAATTGAGTTAAATTGTTAACAATTTTAACGTGTCCATCATGCAGTATGCGAGTGGCAACAACATCCATCGATTCAAAAAAATGGATCTCATCAATCGTTAAACCTTCTAAATTAGAGTTTTCAATTTTTAAATCCACCCAAATCGGTTGGTCAGCATTTTCTTTCTGAGATTGTTTAAAATCGCTTTCTGCTGATTGAATGTTTACTTTAAAAATAAATTTAGTCAGCAGCATGGTTAAAATAATACCAATGATGCCAAAAGGGTAGGCTACTGCATAGCCAAGTCCAGGGTGTTTTAATGTTTCATCATCAATTAAAGGTAAACCACCGAGTATTTCTTGTGCTGCGGCTAAGGAAGGTGTATTGGTTGTTGCTCCAGAAAATAAGCCGACAGCAACAGGAATTTCAATGCCTCCAAAATAACTGATAAGTACAGTAATAATAGCACCGAGTATCACAATACTTGCGGCCATAATATTAAGTCTTATACCGTTTTGTAAGAAAGAGTTAACAAAGCCAGGGCCGACTTGGAGACCAATGGCATAAACAAATAGAATGAGGCCGAATTCACGCAAAAAATGCATGATATGACCATCAATTGTCATTCCAAAATGTCCAAAAGCTAAACCCGAAAATAAAACCCCTGCAATCCCCATTTTTATCTTAAAAAAAGGAATTTCACCGAGTGCTAAACCAACGGAAATAACAAGGCTGATGACTAATAAAGTATGTGCTACCGAATCTCCGGTGAGCAGGTTGATAAACCAATCCATTAATGATTATATATAAGTGTTTAAATAAACATTAATGATAACAGGTTAATTGTATTTTTTTGTGTATAGACTGTTTAAAATGGCCAAACGATAGGGATTATCCACAAAGCGATAGACGCGACGATAAGACTCAAGGGTAACCCTAATTTTATATAATCTATAAAACGATATCCACCAGGCCCAAAGACCATCAAATTAGTCTGGTAACCAATAGGAGTGATAAAGCTTGCAGAAGCTGCAATCATTACAGCGACCGCAAAAGGTGTGATATTAACACCAAGGGTGTTGGCCGCACTGACTGCAATAGGGAACATAATAATAGCCGCTGCATTATTAGTGATAGTTTCAGTTAGGATAACGGTTGCAACATAAACTAGAACAAGCATGAGCCAAATATCTCCACCTGCAAGCAATATGGCATGTTCTGTAATTAAATCCGCTAAACCTACTTTTTGCACAGCAGTCCCTAGTCCATAAGCACAAGCAATGACAAGAAGTACTTGATAGTCAATACTGCGACGAGCATCTTCAATGTTTAAACAGCCACTCAGTAGCATAGCAATTGCAGTAAGAACTACTGTTTGAAGAATACCTATACTTGCTGTTGTCATTAATATAATCATGATTAACATAATACTTAAAGCCCAAGGCGCACGATTATGTCGCATGGCACAGGAGTTTCTTAACTTACTGATTAATAAAAAATCACGGCTATTACGAAATTTAAATAAAAACCCTTTTTCAGCTTCTATAAGTAATGTGTCACCAGGGAGTAGTTGAATATCACCAATTTTTCCTTTTATCCGTTGACCATTGCGAGCAATAGATAAAATAACGGCATTGTAACGATGCCTAAACCTGGTTTCGCGAATATTTTGCCTAACAATAGGGCTTTCAGCCGAAATAACGGCCTCAAATAAACGCCGTTCATGTTCTTTTCCCTCAAGTTTAAAGGCTTGGTCGGAAGCAACAATAAGCCCTCGTATTCGTCTTAATTCAATGACTGATTCAACTGCGCCAGCAAACACAAGTCTATCGTTGGTTTGAATGATTGTTTGTGGTGATACGGCAGGGAATAATTCACCATTACGAATGATTTCGATTAAAAAGAGACCTGGTAAATGACGTAACCCTGCATCTTGAATAGATTGTCCTATTAATTCACAATTTAGATTAACCTGCATTTCGACTAAATATTCACGAACATCATTAAATTTTTCAGTAGACCCTTGTCTATCAGGCAGTAGAAAAGGTCTTGCAATAATGAGGTATAAACAACCTACTAGGGTGATAGGAATACCTACAGCGGAAAGTTCAAATAAACTAAACCCAGGTAAACCTGACTGGCGCATTAAGCTATCAATCACTAAATTGGTACTGGTACCAATTAAGGAACAAGTCCCACCTAAAATTGATGCATAGCTTAAAGGTAAAAGAAAATGTGAAGGTTTAAATTGACTGCGTTTACACCAGTCTTGTACGGCAGATGTAAACATGGCAACAACAGGGGTGTTATTAATAAAAATACTAATACTTGCCGCTGGGATTAATAGCCTTATTTGAGCAGATACTGAACTTTTAGGTTTGCCCAATAATATGCGGCTTAGCCAAGCAATAGAGCCAGTTTCTCTTAAGCCAGCTACAATAACGTATAAAACTGCAATGGTCGCAATACCTGGGCTAGATAAGCCAGCTAAAGCCTCTGATGGGGTTAAAATATTGCTCAGCAAAAGCAAGCATATTGCACCAAGTAATACCGTATCCGCAGGGAATCGGTTGCTAGCTAATAGCAGTAAAGAGCTGGCTAAAATGATTGAAACGGTAATAAGGTCAACAGAGATCAAAATTTGTCCGTAAAGTTTGGGTGAAGTATAAATTATACTAATTTAATATAGTCAGTTATTACTCTATCAATAATAAGGTAAAATATCTTTTTATCAAACTTTCCGAATTAAATATATGGATATCATTCAAGCTATTTCCCTTGCTATTCTACAAGGATTGACTGAGTTTTTACCTGTCTCCAGTTCTGCTCATTTAATTTTACTCCCTGTATTAGTGGGTTGGGAAGATCAAGGATTGGCGTTTGATGTGGCAGTACATGTTGGAACATTAACGGCTGTTGTGGCATTTTATCGTAAAGATATTGCTCAGATTATCATGGCATGGAGTCGATCTGTTATTGGGAAAGGGGTAACTGATGATGCTAAATTAGCCTGGTATGTGGTTTTAGGCACCATACCTGTTGGAATAGTAGGGATTACTTTACCTGATGTGGTTGAAACAGTTTTTCGATCTCCTCTAGTGATTGCAGGCGCAACCATTGTATTTGCTTTATTACTTTGGTTTGCAGAAAAGCAGGCTAAAGAAGAACGCACAACAATAACACTTTTAGATGCTATGGTTATAGGACTCTTTCAAGCCGTAGCATTAATCCCAGGTACATCTCGATCTGGTATTACAATTACAGCAGGACTAATGACAGGATTAAAGCGTGAACATGCCGCACGTTTTTCATTTTTATTATCCATTCCAGTCATTGCTTTGGCGGGAATGGTTAAAGGACTGGAGCTTTATAAATCTGCTATCTCTGTACAATGGGATATGATTGCAATTGGTGTTTGTTTATCAGCCGTGATGGCTTATCTTTCAATAGGTTGGTTCCTAAAATTATTAGATAAAATTGGCATGATGCCCTTTGTATTTTATCGCTTAATATTGGGTGTCTTCCTCTTCACCGTATTTTTCAGCCAGTTTTAATAATACAAATACAGCGCCTGTTCCACCTGCTTTTGGGGGTGTGGAACAGAATGCCTGTACGCTACTATGCTGGCGTAACCAGATATTAACATCATTTTTTAATACCGGTTGATTGTTAGACGAGCCATAGCCTTTGCCGTGAATAATATGTACACAGCGATAGCCATCTTCAATACTAAAGTGTAAAAACTTGGACAGTTGATGTTTTGCCTCTTGGCTAGTTAAACCATGCAAATCAATGGATGCATCAAAACCGTAATAACCTTTCCGTAATTTTTTTAACACACTTTTTTGTAGGCCTGGAGCGATAAAGCTGACACTGTCTTCTTGATAGAGCTTTTCAATTTCTAAGTCAGAAGTTTTTTCAAAACTATCAGAGGTCTTTATAGCTTTTTCTTTGGGATAAGGCTTAGGTTTTTCGTTAGATGAAAGCAACAAAGTATTACTTTCGACTTCTTTGACTTGGCCGATAGTTTGTCTAAATAAAGTTGAATCTTCTGATGAAAGTGTTTTTTTTGCCACGAAAATTAAATATTGGATTATTAATTGCTGATTCTGGCATATTCTATAAAATAGGTACAGAAATACTTGTGGTTTGATTCTTGCTCTGCACATAAGTTAAATAAAAATTGAAAAGGGAGAGAATTTGATAAAAATAAAAAAGAGACGGATGATTACAATGAAAATAGGTCTTAACTCAGAAAATAGATTAAAAAATTAAAGCCTGACGAATTAATTAGGCTGTTCAGCAAAAAGCTATTTTCAAGAGCATCATTCATCTCAGAGGGTAAAACGGACTTGTCCAACCAACGGTTCAGATTGTGGCTCGCTTCACGATCACGATCTAACCTTATTCGTTAGCACTTTTAACCAGCAAGTGCATTTAATACAGCTTGAGGCTCTTTTGCTACTACATTTAAAAGGACAAGAGCAGGACCTTGTGGTGTTCTATCACCTCTTTCCCAGTGACGCAATGTACTAACACTAATGCCAAAAGATGATGCGAATTCAGTTTGGCTCATTTCTAATTTAGAACGAATATTCTTCACGTCAATTGAAGAAAATTTGTGGACTACTGCTTTAGGATATTTTTCCTCAGAATATTGAATAGCTTCTGTAAGACCTTGCTTAATACTTTCAAAAAATTCAGACATTGGTTTCACCATAATTTTTAGCAAGAAGATTAACAAACTTAGCCAATTCATGCGCTCAGCCTTTGATAAATTAGCCTTTTCATTCTTTCCAAAGACGGTTAACAAAAATAAAGGCATTGTTTGGCTGTGAAAATAATAGATAATTCTTACACCACTACTTTTTCCTCTATTCCCAGAAGCCTAACGAAATTTTCTAATTCCTCCTGTACCTTGCATTACCATACCTTCAAGTGGATGACTTGCCAAATAATTGATGACTCCTTGCTTTTCTGAATCGTTTAAAAGGCTAGACGCTCTTCGTATATATTCTGGTAGCTCGACTATAGCTTGCATAATACAAATATAATCCATTGGATTAGTTTCGTTAATAGCAGGCTTCTTTATGTGCTAACGAGGCTGTAGAAAATCCCTCAAATAGCAGTTCAACCAATCCACGGCATCATTTTTTTTAATTTTCAACATTATGCCCAACTTTTCATCTAACTGTTAGTATCTACCTTTTCCTTTTTTGGCTTGATACATCTAGTCTGTAGACTGCTTTATTCTGTTTTCTGTGGCTCTTTAGCCCCTATAATTCTTCCTTTATGCGGCTATCTTCCCATAATTAGCCAGTTTCTCTATATTCTGGATCAGGCAGAACAATTTCCATTGTGCATTAACTTTGGT
>ENA-ORXI01000027-ORXI01000027.1-sediment-metagenome-genome-assembly--contig:-NODE-27-length-93085-cov-9.351034_pt1 | contig 93085 bp, 79 predicted proteins | sample MGYA00237861_ERZ511468 | MGnify/ENA primary metagenome ERZ511468 (study PRJEB26299, sample SAMN06266213) | sediment metagenome | isolation source: Hudson Canyon methane seep mesocosm | place: USA:Hudson...
AAAAAGATGAGATTTGTAGACGAAGCTGAAATTCGTGTGGAAGCTGGTACAGGCGGTAGCGGTGTTGCCACTTTTCGCAGAGAAAAATACATTCCCATGGGCGGCCCCGATGGTGGTGATGGTGGTGATGGCGGAAGCGTTTACCTTGTTGCCACAGATAACGTCAACACCTTAGCAGACTTTAGATACCACTCCCTGCACAAAGCCCAACGAGGCCAAAATGGTATGGGCGGCAACTGCACAGGTGGAAAAGGAGATCACTTATACATCTCCGTCCCTCCTGGCACCATCGTCTACGAAACCAGTACTGATGAAAAAATTGGCGACCTCATTAAAGCGGGCGACACGCTACTCGTTGCTAAAGGTGGCTTTCACGGCCTAGGCAATACTCGCTTTAAAAGCAGTGTTAACAGAACACCTCAGCAATTTTCCAAAGGCAAAGCGGGCGAATTTAGAACCTTAAAGCTTGAACTAATGGTTATCGCTGACGTTGGGTTACTAGGCTTACCTAATGCGGGGAAATCTAGCTTAATTCGCTCTGTCTCATCAGCAAAACCAAAAGTAGCAGACTATCCTTTCACCACACTACATCCTAATTTAGGCGTTGTTCGTGTAGATGACTTACGTAGCTTTGTTATTGCCGACATCCCTGGCGTTATTGAAGGTGCCGCCGAAGGTGCAGGCTTAGGCTTGCAGTTTTTAAGACACTTATCTCGCACAGGACTTCTGCTACATATTATTGACGTACAACCTTACGAATCTGACGACACCCCCGTCGAAGCAGCAAAGAAAATCACCAATGAAATTGAAAAGTGGAGTGACGACCTTGCAAGCAAACCTCGCTGGTTAGTACTCAATAAAATCGACCGACTTTTTGAAAACAGCGAAGCTCATTGCCAAGCGATTGTTGATGACCTTGAATGGAAAGGCCCCGTCTTTGAAATATCAGCCCTAAAAAAACAAGGCACTCAAGCCCTAATGTACGCCATTATGGATCACTTAGACCAGCAACGTCAGGAACAAGAAAGTGAGCAGGAATGATTTTTCCAATGCAAAACGCATTGTTGTAAAAATTGGCAGCTCTCTTTTAACCAGTGGCGGCCTAGGTCTGGACAAGCCTGCAATAGCAGCCTGGGTCGAACAAATGGCTCAAGTGAGCCTGCAAGATAAAGACATCATACTGGTCTCCTCAGGCTCTGTTGCTGAAGGTATAAGCCGTCTAGGCCTAAAAAAACGCCCCACAACGTTACATGAACTACAAGCAGCTGCATCGGTTGGGCAAATGGGGCTAGTAAGAACCTTTGAAGATAATTTTCAAAAATATGACTTACATTCCGCTCAAGTATTACTGACTCACGAAGACTTATCAAACCGCCAGCGCTACTTAAACGCAAGAAGCACGCTACTTACATTACTTGGCTTTGGTGTTGTTCCTGTGATTAACGAAAACGATGCCATTGCAACCGAAGAAATTCGTTTTGGTGACAACGATACTTTAGCCGCACTCGTTGCTAATTTAGTTGAGGCTGATTTATTAATCATCCTAACCGACCAAACAGGTTTGTTTGATTCCGACCCTGGCATTAACCCTGATGCAAAACTCATATCATCCGCAAGCGTTACCGACCCGGTTTTAGATGAAGTAGCAGGTGAAAGTCGCAGCGGCCTTGGCCGAGGTGGCATGTACACAAAGATTAGAGCCGCTCGCCTTGCCGCTCGCTCTGGCGCAGCCACGGTTATAGTATCTGGCGCAGAGAGCAATGTTATTAGCAAAGTACTATCCGGCCAAACACTCGGCACTTATTTGGAGCCCAACATTGCCCCTTTAGCCGCAAGAAAACAATGGCTAGCAGGTCAGTTACAACTAAAAGGCTCGCTTACTCTGGATGATGGCGCAGTAAATAGCCTTAAAAATGCGGGAAAAAGCTTACTTTCTGTTGGCGTATACTCCTTAACAGGTGAATTTCAACGCGGAGACCTTGTCTCTTGCCTGACAAAAAATGGTGATGAAATAGCGCGAGGCCTTATTAACTACGGCTCAAATGACAGCCAAAAAATATTAGGCAAAACAAGCTTGGAGTTTGAAGCTTTACTAGGCTATGCCGATGACGATGAACTTATTCATAGAGACAACCTAGTGATACTTTAAAGAATATCTCGATCACCCCCGATCTAGAACTTAAAAATGACAGCCTCTCAGTAATTTATCTTTGATGTAAAATACGAAAAAACAAGTTATATAACGCTATTTACCAGCCAGATACCTTCTTTCTTGAAACGCCCTATTATCTTTATAACACTCTACCCCCTACGCTTTTACCACTCTTTTTCCACCACCTCGGATGTACAAAGCTACCGGCCAACCACTCAAGCCAAAGAAAAGTTTTTCACAACACAGACCACTGAGGCGGCATACTATTTGCTGAGTTATAACTATGTGATACTCCTCACATACCATTTGACCCAGCCTAATAAGGTTTCTTAAAACACAGCATCTGATTAGCCTATTACGCTAAATCAAGTTACTCAGCTATTGTTCAAAAAACTATATTACCAGGTCATTATTTCTAATTTAGAATCCACTCAATACAACAATTCACAAAAACAAGGAAAAGAGAATGCTTAATAAAAAACCTCTACAGGCTTTAAGTTTAGTCATTAGTTTAGGTAGCCTGTCTGCTGAAGCCTCACTAGTTAGCCGTGCTGGCGGCACAATGATTTATGATACGATGCAAGATATAACATGGGCTGCTGATGCAAGCTTATTTAGAACGCTAGCCAATGCCTCTGGTAATTCAGCGAATTATGTACAAGGTATCATTTCTAGCAATGAAGGCATTATCACTAGCGGTAATGGCACACACCTTCTTGCTCAATCAGACTTTAATGCTACCTCGGGTCGAATGAACTGGTATGCAGCTAAAGCTTGGGTTAATACACTTAATTATGGCGGCATTGACCAGTGGCGCCTACCCTCTATGACTGATGTTGGGAATGATGGTTGCGGACCCAGCTCTGACTGTAGCTACAACATTGACACCAGCCTTAGTGAAGCTGGTTATATGTATTTTGAAAACTTAGGCCTAAAACCATGGCGTGACATTGACGGAAACACTCCAGGTAACCATGGTATTTTTGGTGATGGAACCACATCAGGCGAAAATAATATAGGCTTAATTATTAATCTACAATCTGCCGCTTGGTGGATGAATAATGAAAATGTCGCCAAGCCAGATCAAGCTTGGTACTTTAATGATAAATGGGGATCACAAGGTGCTTTTTCAAAAACATATATGGAATATGTAGCCTGGGCCGTTGCCGATGGTGATGTTGCCCCCGTCCCTCTACCAGCGGCTGTTTGGCTATTTGGTGCAGGCTTAATCGGCTTACAAGGATTAAAACGACGTACAGTCAAAGCTTAAGAGCATAATGTCATTAAGGACTGATGATTCAATAATCTACAAAACTTAACTTTCCTTTTTGTCCCCGTTTGAATGATCTCAATCGTTGCATAGAATAAACTATACACCTCTTGAGATCATCCAATCTGAAACAAAAATTCGGCGTTAACTTTCACATCTTATTAAATCCTCAGTCCTAAGTTAATGAGTTTTTGTAGGCTGGGTTGGCGATAATGTTATCCAGCATTTTCCAAAGATTTGCGGGGTTACGCTATCACTTACCCAAGCTACATTTTCTTATCTTACCGACACTGCATTTAGACAAGCTAAAGGCCATTTAATTTCCAACCCTAAACAGACCTATATGAAAACAGCAACACGTAGACCCATGCTAATAAAAAACATACCCCACCTATTGGTGTAATCATCCCCAACCATTTAGCACTTAGTATTGCTAATAAATACAAGCTGCCAGAGAATATTAAAATACCAGAAAACATTAACCAGCCAGCCTTCTCTAAATATTTATCTTCTGGAAATTGTTGTCTAAAAATTGCAATCACTCCCAAGCCTAAAGCATGCCACATTTGATAATCTACAGCCGTTTTATACACCGCTAGCATATCTGCACTCAAAATAGCTTTCAGCCCATGCGCGCCAAATGCCCCCATAGCCACACCTGAAAACCCACACAAGGCACTTAAAAATAAGAAATTAGACTTAACTGGCATTACACTTCCTTTAATCGCGGCATCAATTGCACTAAATTACACGGCTTAGTTCTTGAATCTAACTGAGCCTTAATTAAATCATCCCATGCTGTTCTACAAGCACCTGATGAACCAGGCAAACAAAAAACATAAGTCCCATTTGCAACGCCTGCAACGGCTCTTGATTGCATGGTTGAAGTTTTTATATCTTGATACGACAGCATTCTAAAAACCTCACCAAAACCATCCAGCACTTTATCTAGCAGGGGCGTTACTGCTTCAGGTGTACCATCTCTGCCTGTGACACCCGTCCCTCCCGTCGTGATAACAGCATCAACCTTATTCTCTACAATCCAATTAGAAATAACAGCTCTGATATGATAGATATCATCAGGCACTATTTTTTTTTCAAAAACCTGATGCCCCGCATCAGAGACTCGCGCCGCCAATACTTTACCAGAGACATCATCGATCTCTGTTCTGCTATCAGAAATGGTAAGCACAGCTATATTTAATGCTAAAAACGGTTTCTCTATTCCCACTTTAAATCCTTACTTTAATACTAGAAAAAAGGCTTCAGAGCCACGCTGAATATTAATTAATAACGCTCGACGAGGATCAATGACTTGCTTAAATTGTTTAAGGTTGCGGACTCTATACCGGTTTGCGGAAACAATCACATCACCCGGCCTTAAACCACTCCGCCAAGCGTAAGATGATTTGTCTATTTTTGCAAATAATACCCCCTCAATCTGCCCTTTATTGATAGCAGCCAAAGCCACGCCATCAAGCACTCGATGTAGTTTATTTCCTTGAACAAGGCGTTTTTGCGGCTCGCCAATCACAGCAACGACTTTTTTGACCTTATCACCACGCACTAACTCAATTTCAACCTGCTCTCCAATTTGCAGCAAACCAACAATATTTCTAATTTGATGACTTCCTTTCACCTTTTGACCATTTAAAGCAACAAAGATATCACCTGTCTCTATTCCTGCTCTATCAGCTGCAGAGCCTTTATCAACCTTACTCACAACGGCACCTTGTGAATTTTTCAAATCAAATGCTTTAACAAGTTCTGGTGTTAAATCTTGAGTTGCCACCCCCAGCAAACCTCTCTTTACTTCACCGTGCTTAATTAAGGCATCTTTTAGAGTCATCGCCATATTAGATGGGATTGCAAACCCTATCCCGACATTACCTCCGCTTGGCGCAAGAATAGCGGTATTCATCCCTACAAATTCACCTCGCAAATTAACCAGCGCGCCTCCCGAATTACCAGGATTAATTGAAGCATCCGTTTGAATAAAATCTTCATAACCCTCAATTCCCAAACCTGTCCGCCCCAAAGCACTAACAATCCCTGAGGTTACCGTCTGCCCTAAACCAAAAGGATTACCAATAGCAACAACAAAATCCCCCACTTTTAAATCACTTGAATTTGCAATGGCTAATTCAGTTAAGTTTTCTGCAGGGATTTGAATAACAGCTACATCCGCCTCAGGATCCGTCCCCAATAATGTCGCATTTAAATTTCTGCCATCGCTTAAGGTCACCATAATTTTATCTGCTTTATCAATAACATGATTATTGGTTAAAACATAACCCATCTTCTTATCGATAATAACACCTGAACCTAAGCTATTTTTTTGCTGCTGTTGTTGCCTAGGCATTTTAAAAAAGTGTCTAAAGAAAGGGTCCCTCAATAAAGGGCTATCTCTCAACTGAACATTTTTTGTGGTTGAGATATTGACCACCGCAGGCATGCTTTTTTCCAACATGGGAGCCAATGAGGGTAAAGCCTGCCCGTTCACCTTAACAGGCAAACCTGCATAAGTATTACTTGAGCAAAATATATAAGCAGAAAGCACTAAAAACACACTTAACGACTTAAAGTATTTTTTATTCATTTATATTCCTGTAATTAATAATTTTGGGAGATAGACAACACAAATTACAAAATGTTTAATTTACTATATTTACTCATTAATTATAATTAATGCCTATAATCAATCATGCACGCTTTTCATTACTCAATAATAATTTTTAGTTTATTTAAGAACCATTCTTTAATACCGTCATTGCACGAAGCATAAGCATGCTTTAATATGAATCGAAAACTAAAGAACCACACTAATACACTGTAAATTATTTGATATTTAATTAACCGACTCTAAAACCTGCTTACTTTCAATGACTGTAGATGCCCAATCAGAAGAAGGACAGATTATACGTCGGCTGATTCCATTATCAACGATACCGTCTAAACAATTTGAATCCATTTGCAAAGAAATATCAGTAGAGACAGCAGCACCCAATACTTTTTTATTTAAAAAGAACGACACAGATAACGAGTTAATTTATTTAATACAAGGTACTGTTAATCTTCAATCTGACAACATTGTAGTAGAAAGCATAAATTCTGAAAGCGAGTCATCAAAGTTTGCACTAGCCCATCAATTACCTAGAAAAATCGATGCTTATACTCAGTCAACTGTTCTTTATATAAAATTAGATAGTGCCTTATTAAAGACGACCACAATTATTTCTCACGAACAAGAGGAAAGCAGCTATATGTCTATTGACGAGCCCTTAGTAGAAGATGAAGACAACAATAATGATGATTGGATGACAACATTATTAAAGTCTCCTATTTTCAGGGCATTACCTCCTGCAAATTTACAACAAATAATCATGAGCCTTGAAGAAATTAATTTTCAAAAAGGTGAACTCATTATTAAACAGGGTGAACCAGGTGACTATTACTACCTTATAAAAAAAGGGCATTGCCTAATATCTAGAAAAGCTTCGGCCAATGCTAAAGAAATTAAACTCGCTCAATTACGCTCTCAAGATACTTTTGGCGAGGATTCCTTACTTTCTGGCGAACCACGCAATGTTTCTGTCAGCGCATTAACAGAAGTTTCTTTAATACGCTTAAGCAAAGATAAATTTATATCTCATATTAAAGAGCCCTCTCTTAAGTTCATTCAATACAAAGATCTTTCAGAAACCTTACCTGAGGATACTCTTTTAATTGATGTTCGGTCACCCGATGAGTTCAATAAACAGCACCTTCCTCACAGTATTAACACTCCCTTTTTCTCGCTTAGAATGTATATTAAATCACTAGATAAAAACAAATCAGTGATTGTTGTTTGCGAAAATGGAAAAACCAGTGAAGCCGCTGCTTTTTTATTACTTCGCAATAAAATTCCAGCTCAAATTATTGAAGGAGGTATTGAAAAAATTCCCGCCGAAGCCTTTGAATCTGCTGCAACCTTTAGCATTGACAACAGCCCAAACCCGTCATCAACAGACAGTAATGTTATTCAAGCTAAAGAGCCATCTTCAATATTAACAACGGACAATTTATCTACCGATACAGACAATTCACTACAATTAGAAAACGAGCAGTTAAAACAAGCCATTCAAGCACTTAAAACAGAAAAGGAAGAACTAGAAAAGAAGTATCGAATACTCTACAAACAAACTGAAAAACTAAAGTCTGTATTGGATACTTTAAAGAAAGGATAGCGGGAATCCACTATTTGACAGAGCAGTAAAGCTTTCTTTACTGAGCTCGATTGAGCCCAGTAAAGTTAAAATCTTTATTTGATTTTAGCTTCTTTGTACATGACATGCTTACGAGCAACAGGATCATATTTTTTGATCTCTATTTTCTCAGGCATTGTTCTTTTATTTTTTGTTGTCGTATAAAAGTGACCATTACCTTCACTTGATACTAATTTTATTATGTCGCGCATTTTTCAGTCCCCTTAAACTTTTTGGCCAGATTTACGAATATCAGCAAGAACAACATCAATACCTTTTTTATCAATGATGCGCATGCCTTTAGATGAAACCCTTAAGCGGATCCATTTATTTTCACTTTCCACCCAAAATCTATGATGATGAAGATTAGGATTAAAGCGTCTTTTTGTTCTATTATTTGCGTGTGATACGTTATTTCCAGAAACAGGACGTTTACCTGTTACTTGACATATTTTTGACATGATGACCTCTGCCGTGCCTATTTTTAAAGTTAGCCCACCTTTATACCAAAAATTCTTTTTAAGGTAAATACCATTGTTAAAATAAATTTGTTAGAATCACTCTATTGTTAATTTCTTTGAGCACCTAAATGACTATTAAACTTGGCATGGTGATGGATTCCATCGACCACATCAATATAAAAAAAGATACGAGCTTTGCCATGTTATTAGAGGCTCAAGCACGCGGATGGGAACTTCATTATATTGAACTCAATGACTTATTCTTAAGTAATGGCCAGCCATATGCCCGTACACGTACATTAACCGTGCAACGAGAACAAAATAACTGGTATCAATTTACTAAAGAACAAGATATCGCATTAGAACAGCTAGATACCATTATTATGCGAAAAGATCCGCCTTTTGATCAAGAATACGTTTATGCTACCCATATTCTAGAACAAGCGGAAGCTTTAGGCTGTTATGTGGTTAATAAACCTCAATCACTTAGAGATGCTAATGAAAAGTTATTTACTTCATGGTTTCCTCAATGCTGTGCTGACAGCATAGTGGCTCGAGAGCCTGCCCGCTTCAAATCATTTCTAAAACAACATAAAGAAATGATTTTAAAACCTCTTGACGGTATGGGTGGCACCTCTATTTTTCATATTCGTGAAAATGATCCAAACTTGAATGTTGTTCTTGAGATAATGACCGAATACTCAAGCCGTTATATTATGGCTCAACGTTATATCCCAGAAATAAAAAATGGCGACAAACGTATCCTTTTAGTCAACGGCGAAGCTGTCCCTTATGCATTAGCTCGCATCCCAACAAAGGGTGAAACTCGAGGCAATCTTGCTGCAGGTGGACGCGCAGAAGGTCGTGAACTCACAGAAAGAGATTTATGGATTGCCAACCAAGTTGGCCCCACCTTAAAAAAGAAGGGCTTAGTTTTTGTCGGTATTGATGTAATTGGTGATTATTTAACCGAAATTAATGTAACAAGCCCCACTTGTGTTCAAGAATTGGATACACAATTTGGCCTCAATATTAGCGGTCAATTAATGGATCATATTGAAAATACTTTAGGCAAGTCATAATTCCTTATGTCAATCTCCTCCGCGACATTTACTCAACCCAATATATCGACCAGCGATACGCTGTTGATCGCTTTATTTATAGCTATTGTCATTCATACCTTTATCTTATTAGGCATCAACTTCTCAATCCCTACCCCTCCTAAAGTCAACAAGCAGATAGAAATCACATTAGCCAGCACTCCGAGTAAAAAAGCTCCAAAAAAAGCTAATTTCTTAGCTCAAAAAAATCAAGTCGGGGCAGGTAGAAAATCTCAAAAACCAACTCCGCCTAAGCAACTAGTTGCTAGCCGTGGACAGAGTAGGGACAAACGCCCTAGCCTGCGTCAAAATAAGACCACCAGCAAACCGGCAGCCAAAAAAAAGATCATTACTCAACAAAAGGCTGACTATAAAATTGCTGCCACAAAAAAAACTGCTCCACCTTCCCCGATTGAACGCCCAAAACTATCAGCAGAATCACTCCAGCAACAAATAGCCCAACTAGGTGCAAGAGTTTTACACAGCCCTCAATCATCAGAAAGAACAAAAATTAAATTTGTTAACTCAGTAAGCACCCATAAATATGTTGCAGCTCAATATGTAAAAGACTGGGAACAAAAAATTGAAAAGGTTGGCAACCTCAATTATCCTGAAGTCGCTAGAAAAAAAGGGTTTTCTGGCACCTTAACAACCGATGTAGGTATCTACCCCAACGGTTCTATTTATAGCATTCGCATTACCCGTTCATCGGGCAATAAAGCACTTGATGATGCGGCTAAACGTATTATTAGGCTTAGCGCTCCTTTCGCAACATTACCCAAAGAAATACTTCAAGAGCTTGATGTTCTAGTCATTACTAGAGTTTGGAGATTTTCTGATGAAACAGGCATGACCACCCGGTAACATACTCATGACAACAACTCACTTTTTAAATAATCAGCTTTTAATCGCTATGCCTGCATTGGCTGACACCAATTTTTCCCATACCGTTAGTTATCTTTGCCAACATAATGATGAGGGAGCCTTAGCTATTGTAATAAACCGCCCAACAGGTATGACATTAACTAATATTTTTGAGCAAATGGGAATACAGACCTCAGACCCAAAAATCAAAGAAACACCAGTTTTTATGGGCGGGCCAGTACAGCAGGAAAGGGGCTTTATTATCCATACTAAAGATTCAAATGTTTGGGAATCATCTATTTCCGTTTCTGAAACAATCTCGCTAACAAGCTCTCGTGATATTTTAGAAGCCATTGCTGAAAATAAAGGCCCTGAACATTACCTTGTTGCTTTAGGCTATGCTGGCTGGGAAGCGGGACAATTAGAATCTGAAATACTTAATAATGCTTGGCTGAATACCCCCTTCCAACACGATATTTTATACCGAACCCCAATAAAACAACGCTGGGTAACTGCTGCTAACCAACTAGGGATTGATATTAATAAATTAACAACAGCCATGGGGCACGGTTAAAATGCTTAAACAAGATCCTTTAGCCAAAAATTTAAATTCAGATACCTTCCTTGGCTTTGATTTTGGCAATAAAAAAATAGGGACTGCGATAGGGCAAACAACAACAGGGATTGCCAGCCCATTGAAAACAATTCGCTCCATTAGCCAACAACCCAACTGGGAAATAATTTCTCAACTTATAACTGAATGGAACCCTGCTGGACTTGTTGTCGGCATATCCAAACAAGCGGATGGCTCTGACAATATAATCACTCCAAAAATGTTTAAATTCTGTCGTCAATTAGAAGGCAGATACAACCTTCCTGTCTACAAAATTGACGAAGCCTTTTCGACTTTTGAAGCAAAACAAATGCTATTTGACGACCTTAAAGTCAATGCAACTAAACTTTGGGACGTTCAAGACCAACTCGCAGCACAACTTATTCTACAAAGCTGGTTAAATTTAAAAACCTCATGACAACAACTAATAACCTTGAAATACCTGCACTACTCACTAAACTAGAAACAGAGCTTAAAAGCCTGATTCAAGCAAGGGCATTAGAAAACCCTTTAATGATAGGCATTCATAGTGGAGGCGTTTGGGTGGCAGAAGAATTACACCAACGCCTAAAAATAAAAGAACCTTTAGCCTTAATGGATATTTCTTTTTATCGTGATGATTTTTCACAACTGGGTATGCATCCCAAGGTTAAGCCTAGTCATTTGCCTGCTCATATGGAAGGCAGGGATATTATTCTAATTGATGATGTGTTTTATACAGGTAGAACCATTCGTGCCGCACTCAATGAAATTTTTGATTACGGCCGCCCTAACAAAGTTATTTTAGGCGTACTTATTGAACGAGATGGGAGACAAATCCCACTACAGCCTGATTGCAAAGGCTGCTCAATTACAATGCCTAAAGGACAAAGAATTAAATTAACAGGTCCAAGTCCATTAGACATCCATATTCAATCATTTACTACTGAAAAATCGGCAGCATAGAGATGAAAAACCTGCAACTAAATACAGAAGGTAAACTCAAACACTTTCTAAGCATTGAAGGGCTAAGTAAAGAAGTGTTGACAGAAATACTCGACACGGCAGAATCATTTTCCAGTATGTCAGAACAAAAGGTAAAAAAAGTACCTTTATTGCGAGGAAAAACGATTGTTATTTTATTTTTTGAAAATAGCACGCGTACACGCACAACATTTGAGCTTGCAGCGACACGTTTATCCGCCGACGTTTTAACCATGAACATTGCAACCTCGGCCACTTCAAAAGGAGAAAGTCTACTAGATACCATTCGTAATTTAGAAGCCATGCATGTAGATATGTTTGTCGTCAGGCACGCCATCAGTGGATCTGGTCATTTTATTGCTCAAAATGCAGCCCCTCACATTAGCGTCATTAATGCAGGTGATGGTCAGCATGCTCACCCGACACAAGCCATGCTGGATATGTTTACTATCCGTCAATACAAACATAGTTTTGACAACTTAAAAGTTGCTATTATTGGTGATATTCTACATTCTCGAGTTGCTCGCTCACAAATACAAGCCCTTAACACATTAGGAACGCAGGAAGTCAGAGTCATTGCTCCCAAAACACTTTTACCTTCTCATGTTGAAACTCTTGGTGTAACTGCCTTTAATTGTATTGAAGAAGGCCTTAAAGACGTTGATGTTATCATCATGTTACGTCTACAAAAAGAACGTATGACTTCGGCACTCTTACCCAATGAAAGAGAATATTTTAAATGTTTTGGCTTAACAGAAGAGCGCCTTAAATTAGCCAAATCTAATGCGATTGTCATGCACCCTGGCCCCATTAATCGAGGAGTAGAAATAGAATCAAGTATTGCAGATGGGCCACAATCCGTTATCCTGCAACAAGTGAGTAATGGTATTGCCGTACGTATGGCAATTATGTCTCTAACCTTACAAAGCAATGGAGAGACATTATGAAAAAAATATTAATTTCTAATGGTCATATTATTGACCCAGAAAACAACCTAGATCAGGTAGGTAATGTCTATATTGCTGATGGAAAAATTCTAGCGGCTAACCAACTCCTTTCTGACTTTACTGCTGACCTAACCATAGATGCGAGCGACAACATTGTTTGCCCAGGTTTTATTGATTTAAGCGCCAGACTACGTGACCCTGGCCAATCATACAAAGGCACCATATTAAGTGAAACGACTGCCGCAGCCAGTGCTGGCGTAACCTCAGTCTGTTTACCCCCTGATACCAGCCCTGTTATTGATACACAAGCAGTCACTGAATTAATTGCAGATAAAGCTGAAAAAGCCAATTATCCTCAAATTTACCCTATTGGTGCTTTAACCCATAATTTAGCGGGTAGTGAACTAAGCTCAATGTTTGCCTTAAAACAGGCTGGCTGTATTGCCGTGAGTAATGCAACAGCCCCCTTCTTTAATTTACTGGTTTTACGCCGTGCAATGGAATACGCAAGCAGCCACGACCTGCTCGTTATGTACCACCCCGATATTCCAGCCTTAAGTAATAATGGCTGTGTTCACGAAGGAGCCTTTGCCACTCAATACGGCTTACCTGCTATTCCAGAAGCCTCTGAAACCATTGCCGTCGCCCAATGCATAGAATTAGCCGAGCTAACAGGCTGCCGATTGCACTTTAGCCAAATCAGCTGTAAACGCTCTGCCATTAAAATTCAGCAAGCAAAAAAATATGGCCTTAAAGTCACAGCAGATGTTGCTATTCATCAACTGCATTTAACAGAAGATGATATTGAACCTTTTAATAGTTTTTTTCATACCTTACCTCCATTTAGGACAAAAAAAGACAAGCAAAGCTTAAGAGAAAGCTTAGCTAATGGTACGATTGATATTATTTGCTCTGACCATCAACCTCATGATTTAGATGCCAAACTTGGTGCTTTTCCAGAAACAGAACCTGGTATTTCATCTTTAGAAACATTATTACCCTTAGCTCTGCGCTTGGTAGACGATAATGCCATCACTCTACCTCAAGGCATTGCAGCTCTCACCCAAAACCCAGCAAGAACTTTAGGTATTCAAAGTGGCGCATTAACGGCCGACTATTCAGCCGATGTTTGTATTTTTGATCCCACCCTTAGCTGGACAGTTAACCAAGATACCTGGAAAAGTGCGGGAGGCAATACGCCCTTTTGGGGACAAACCTTAAAAGGTCGAGTGACCCATACCATCCAAGCAGGAAAAGTGATTTATAGCTTATGATCTGTAAAAATAACCGCCATGATAATAGTATTGACGATCTTCAAGAAGAACAGTCATGGCGAATTTTTAGAATTCTAGGTGAATTTACCGAAGGTTTTGATCGCCTTTCAGGTGTCTGTGATGCCATTTCTATTTTTGGCTCAGCCCGTATTCCCCCAGAAAATGCCTACTATCAAAAAACGGTTGAATTAGCACAATTATTAGCCAAAAATAACTTTGCCATTATCAGTGGTGGAGGTCCTGGCATTATGGAAGCTGCAAATAAGGGCGCCCAAATACAAAACCAGCTCTCAATTGGCCTGAATATAACATTACCTAAAGAGCAATCCCCCAACCCCTACCAAAATATTTCGCTAGATTTTCGCTACTTCTTTGTCCGAAAAGTCATGTTTGTAAAATACTCCATTGGCTATGTTTGTATGCCTGGTGGCTTTGGTACTTTAGATGAATTCTTTGAAGCCCTCACCTTAATGCAGACCAACAAAATTTACCCCATGCCATTAGTTTTATTTGGTAGTGAGTTTTGGCAAGGACTTATTGAATGGATGAAGAGCACCCTGTTAGAACAACAAACCATATCAGAAAAAGATTTGGATTTATTAGTTATTACCGATGATCCAGAAGAGGTTTTACAAATTATGATCGATCATCGTGAATGGAAAAACCAACAAAGAGAATCAAGTACTCACTAACCACTTTAGCCTTATAAATTGCTCCTCAAAGGTGGTGAGTTATATATTTTCAGTCCTTAGTGAACTCATTCCCTTTCGTTTCAAAAAACTCATATTAACCTCTAAGACATTATCTGCCTTTATCTAGTAATTTGCCATATCTATCCTAAAATGAATGAATGAATAATCTTTCTAAACAAGGATCTAAAGAAATGAAATTAGAAATAAACAAATTATTTGAACAAATTCATAATATTCCCCAAGTACCCGAAGTTGTCAGAATCTTAATTTCACAATTAAATGACCCTGATGCTAATTTTAATGATATTGCAAAAAACATCGAAAAAGAGCAACTCATATCATTAAAAGTATTACGCCTTGTCAATTCTGCTCACTTCGGGCTGTCTAAAAAAATAGGCTCAATTGACAATGCCGTTTCAATGCTAGGTATGACAAAACTAAAAACATTAGTTATTGCATCAGGCATTGTCAACTCAATGCCTGACATTCCCAACTTTGATATCAGCACTTTTTGGTCAGACAGCTTTCGTACAGCAACCTATGCAAAATGGTTGGCAGAAGAAGCCGGCCTAGAGGATAGTGATATGATTTTTACTGCGGGTTTAATTAACGGCTTAGGCACTATTTTACTGTATCTAGGAGACTCTAAAGCTGCTAATGAAATCCAGCAACATGTAAAAGCAGGTGAAAACCGTTATCAATATGAAACAAAACGCTTAGGTTTTAGTAGCTTAGATGTCTGTGTAGAACTTTGTAATCGTTGGCATTTTTCTAATGAATTAACCGATACCATAAGCCAGTCAGAAAAGCCTCTCGCCACTGACAAGGTATCTCTTCCAGCTTGTGTTGTCTATATTGCTAGATATATTAGCGAATCAAAGAACTCAGAATCTAGCGAAGAAGACAGGCTAGCTAATTTTCCCGCTAAGGAATGGCTGCAACTTGGTTTTAATGAAGAAGATATTGAGAAAAGACTGCCAGAGATTCTGGCTCTTGAGTCAGGTTTAGATGGGCTAGCAAGCTAAGGATTAAACAATCCAAAATTTATTGTCGTCTATATCCCTTATCCCAGCCTTCTCTCAAGGCATAGGTATTAATGTTCCAAAAGTTTTCGCATGTAGCTCCTTCTCCCTCGAGGGAGAAGGTTGGGGTGAGGGTGAGGGTGAAATAGACTGCCAGAACTTTTGAAACGATTAATATCTACATAAGTATGTTCTTTTTTTCTACAAAGAAAAAACAAAGATAAGATATTGATTTTATTCTCCTCACCCTAGCCCTCTCCAGCAGGAGAGGGAATTAGAGACAGATATGACCTACTGTTAATTTATAACCTAAACATGTATAGGTCCTTATCCTCTCAAGGGAGAAGGATCTATTTTTATAACTATACTTCACGCGGATGCAGAATTTATAGCCCCTATTTCCACCAACACTGTTTTTACTTGTTAAGTTTCTTTTTAAACGGAATCAATAATAATTGAATAAAACCCAGTTCATTTTGCTCCCTATATTCAGGCAAGCCAATATCTAAGGTTGTTTGTGTCTTTTCTGGCTCAGCAGTATAAGTTTTAAATAATCTATCCCAAAGAGAAATAGAAAAACCATAATTACTATCTGTTTCAGCCTGAACAGTCGAATGATGAATACGATGCACATCGGGAGTAATTAGTACCCACCGCAAAACGCTATCAACTTTAAGTGGAAGATTGATATTACTATGATTGAAAGTGGCTGTTGCATTAAGAATAATTTCAAACACAACCACAGCCATAGGGTTTGCACCTATCATATAAATAATGCCAATTTTATAGGCCATAGAAACTATAATTTCCAGAGGATGAAATCGTACAGCTGTACTGGCATCAATCTCTATATCAGTATGATGAATTTGATGCAATTGCCAAAGTAATTTCCATTTATGAGAGATAACGTGCTGGCAATAAATAGCAAGATCCAACAAAAGAATGGTAACCACAATACCTACCCCATCAGGCATTGAAAATTGATTTAATAGCCCCCACGATTGATCTACTGCATTAACTGCACTTAAATAGGCAAGCCCACCCACAGTAAAACGCATAAGTAACATATTAAAAACAGCCAAACCTATATTAATAGGCCAACGCTTTGCTCTTGATGTTTTTTGCTTCCTTCTTGGGCTAAAATATTCCCAGCAAATCATAAGAACAAAAATACCAACAGCTACAGATAAACGTATTATAGATTCCATAACCCACCTTTTAAGTCATAAATTATTGTTAAGAAAGAGGCTTAAATAGCTCAGTCAAATCATCAGAAGTTAATTTGAATGACTGTTCTTTTTTTCCACCACTATAAATGCTTTCAGCCAAAGCACGCTTTTTCTCTTGCATAGCCAATATTCTTTCTTCTACCGTATTTTCAGTCATTAACTTATACACAAAAACAGGCTTATCCTGTCCAATTCGATGTGCTCTATCAGCAGCTTGAGTTTCTGCAGCAGGATTCCACCATGGATCGTACATAATGACCGTATCGGCTTCAGTTAAATTTAACCCAACGCCTCCAGCCTTTAAGCTGATTAAAAACACATCAGCCTCACCACTTTTAAAACGTTCTATTGCCTCATCCCGTTTTTTTGTTTGACCTGTGAGCTTACTGTATTCAATTTTTCTTGCTGTCAGCTCTTTCTCTATTAAAGCAATCATTTTAGTAAATTGAGAAAATACCAAAATACGCCGCCCTTCTTCTAATTGTTCTGGCAACATTTCCATTAATAAATCAAGCTTTGCTGACTCAGTGACTTTTTGAGCTTCTTTTAACGATAAGGTTCGCGGATCACAGCAAGTTTGTCTTAATTTTAATAAAGCATCTAAAATGGTAATGTGACTTCGCGCCAGTCCTTTATTCGCAATCGCATCACGTACTTTTTTCTCCATGCTAATACGGATAGATTCATAAAGTGCTGCTTGTTGATCATACAAAGGGACTGATCGAATAATTTCAGTTTTAGGCGGCAATTCAGTCGCAACTTCTTGTTTAGTTCGCCGTAACATAAAAGGTTGCAGTCTTTTAGATAGGCGTTCTCGCTGTTGTCCATCGTCATGCACTTCTATCGGTGTTCGATAAAACTTCTTAAAAAAAGCATGGTCTCCCAAAAAACCTGGCATTAGAAAATCAAACTGCGCCCATAGCTCGCCCAAATGATTTTCCATCGGCGTACCTGTTAAACAAAGACGATGCGTCGTTTTAATTTCTCTTACTGTTCGTGCTGCCTGAGATTTAGGGTTTTTAATCACTTGTGCTTCATCTAACACCAGATAATGATAATCGACAGAAAGCAATGTCTCCTTATCTCTCGGCAATAAAGGGTAAGTGGTCAAAATCAGATCAGAGTCTTTGATTTGATCAAAATACTGTTTTCGATCAGCGCCTTGTAATGTCAGCACCTTTAAATCAGGTGTAAAACGTGCAGCCTCTCTGCGCCAATTTCCCATCAGACTGGTTGGAGCAATAATTAAACAAGGTTGAGTCATTCTCCCCGCTTCTTTTTCAAATAATAAATGAGCCAGTGTTTGAACCGTCTTCCCCAAGCCCATATCATCAGCCAAAATACCTGCAAAATTATACTCTCGCAAAAACTGTAACCAATTAAAGCCTTGTTGCTGATAATCTCTTAATGAAGCATTAAGTCCTTTTGGTACAGCGACATCAGCTATACCTTTAAAGTTTTTTAATTTTTTCCCTGTCTCAAGTAATTTTTTTCCACCATTAATACTAAAAACACCATAGTTGCCTGAATCCAAATCAGCTAATGTAGCCGCATTAAAGCGAGATAAAGTTAGGGAGCCATTGTCATTCATTTCTGATCGATCAAACAGCTCATAAACAATATCAAGAAACGGTTTTAGCTGACTTGATGGAATACTGACATAATTATGTTCGCCCACTGGAATACTTAAAATTTCAGGCAAATCATTGAGATCATAATTTTCTATCACTGGCATAATTAAAGGCAGTAATGGGATGGACTCACCATTGACATTGACCTTAAAATTCATTTTAAACCAGTCGTTATCACCTTCTTCAATATCCGTTTCCCAGTCTTCGGCTGCTTGAAAATTCAGTTTAAAATTATCATTAATTTCAATTAGCCAGCCTTGTTCCTCTAATGAAGGTTTAATATTTTGGATAAAATCAGCCCAGCGACTGGCACTGTTAATAACCGATCCATCGGCAGGACTAAAAAACATGAGTTCCTTATAATTATTTAGTTCCGTCGACGTAAATCCCAAATCAATTATTTTATTAAAGGTAAGACTTTCAGCTTCCAAATTTCTTTTGATTCGAAAAAGGCCTTGCTCATTTTGAACCGTACTAAAAGACTCAGGCTTGTAAGCCGAAATTGTTTTACCATCATAGTTATAATTCAACTGGATAAAGTGGGCATACTGCGTTGAGCTGATTTGTGCACCAAATAAAGTCAGTTTTGGCACAGGCGCAAAACCATTCAACTCGGTCAGCTCAATTTTTTTAGGTGCAGGGATGGGGATAGAAGGGAAGTCTATCGTTAAGCGTTGACTAAACTCTTCAACATATTTTTCTGGAACAGCAGGGACTGAAAGGATTTTTTCCAACTGTTCTTGCGAAATATCTAGGGTTTTAAGGCCGCCTAATAAATATTGTTGTGCATCAAAATACAAAAGAGGTTCCGTCAGTACTAAACTTGCTTTGGGCTCTATCATTGTATTTAACTGATAATTATTATTTTCTCTTTTCCATACAAATTCAAGAGTTCGTTCGTCACCTGATTGAATTGCTGGTGATTGGTGCGTTTGCCAAAATAATCGACCTGTTTGCAGAATTTTAGATAATGCGATAAACCCTGTACTTGCTGATATTTCAAACTCACTTTGATAATTGCTTTTTAATGTCGATAATAACTGAGCTATTTCCTCATCAACTGGCTGTATATAACTGGTATAACTATAGCTATAACGTAAATTATTTAATGTTGTTTTTCGGCCTTTATTAAGCCCGCCCTTTTTATTTTCTTTAGTGATAAAAAAGTCTAAAGTAAAGCCATAAGCGGTTTGTGTTGGCATTAATACATAGGCAATAAATTCTTCTTTTTTGTCATCAGAAATGACTGGTGTTTCAAAATTATTTAACCATTCAAAACAAGAAGGTGTCGCATCACTAGATTCTAAAGCTTGAGAAGAACTCTGCATAAATTCTAAGCAAGCTGCTGCGATATGCTTACAATTAAATTCCATAGGGCAGCTACAATCACCATCAATGGAAACAGCTGAATAGTCTTTTCGCCAATCTAAGCGAACCGATTGTTTATAATAATTACTTCCACTACCTTCAATAGCCGTTGTAAAAATAGTATATAAAGCTTTATCCTCTTCTATGGATAGTTCGAATACTTTTCCATCCTTATAATATCGTTTACCTCGGGCAAAATACGTATCACCACAGGCATAACGAATATCAGAGGGAAGAATTTTTTTTTGCTTAATCATTATTACTTATACAAATAGGGCTGAACAGCCTCGTTAAGTTCATCTTTAGAAAGTTTATCTATAACTTTCCTTGATTACGTTTCACTACATCAAGGCTACATTTCTTAATGTCTTAGCTTAACAAGATAGGGAGGAATCACTTATTTAAAACTAATGTTTTCTTAACTGGTTTAAAAAAATAAAACTTATAAACAGTAATAACAAAACAGAAATACCGACCAAGACCACTACAAAAGGTACGCCTATAAAGAAGCCAAACTGTTGTTCAGTTATGCTTCCGTCGACTGCATGCAAACGTAATTTAATCGCATAAATATCACGCGACTGAATATCATCCTGAATAGAAACGACTTGCTTGGAGAAATATTGAATGGGAAGCTGTTTAACAACAGAATAAGCATTATCAGAAAAACTGAGCAGATCTAGCCAGGAATTTCGTTTTAATAACAAAATTTCCACCCCCATCCCAGTTAAATCAGTTGTTGTAGAGTCTAATTTTATAATTGTTTGTCCCAAATGAGGGAAATGACGACAATAATGTTTATCTGGATTTCGGCCTTTAAATTGATAGCCATTTAATCTGAGTTCAATATCACCGACTGTAATAAAGCATTCCTCATTACCATGAGAGCCTTCATGGGAAATTGCAACCGTTGAAAAAAACATTGTAAACACATAGATAACTATTACTTTTAACACGCAGATTCATCTCTTTTTAAAAATCAATATCGTCAACTATTATACGTTACCCAGTCATATATTAGCGGAGAAGCATAGACTAATTTTTGCTGAGGTCTTTATACTTAGTTCTTATCCAGCATTTTCTCTAATTGTTCACAATAAGCTTTTAAAATGCGAATACGTGCATATTTTTTATCATTCGCTTCAACCATAATCCAAGGATTTTTCTGCGTGCTAGTCCTTGTTACCATTTCATTGACCGCAATATTATATTCGTCCCACTTTTCCCTGTTTCGATAATCCTCTTCAGTAATCTTATGCTGTTTATAACTGATTTGTTCTCTCGCCTTAAATCGCGCCAATTGCTCATCTTTATCTATATGTAACCAGAATTTTAATAACAACGTCCCATGATCAGACATCGCCTCTTCAAAATTAACAATTTCAGAATATGATTTTTGCCATGTCGTTTTACTAGCAAACCCTTCAACTCGTTCGACTAACACACGGCCATACCAGCTTCTATCATAAATAGTGATTTGTCCAGCTCTAGGGATATGGCGCCAAAATCGCCATAAATAATGATGTAACCTTTCTTCATCCGTCGGTGCTGCGATAGGAATCACCTGATAGCTTCGGGCATCTATCGCATGCGTTAAGCGCCTAATGGCTCCACCTTTGCCTCCCGCATCCCAACCTTCAAAGACTAAAATACTTGAACGTTTCATCTCATGCGCTTGTCGTGATAATTTATTTAGTTTGCCTTGATATTTCGATAACTCGGCGTTGTATTCTTTTTTATCCAGCTTTAATGATAAATCAAGGGAATCTAATAAATTTTGCTGAAATACATTACTTTGTTGCTTACTATCTAAAGGTAATATTTCTTTATCATTTTTCTGATGATGGATATGCTGTTCTATCCGACTTAAAATGTGCTGGCCTACCGTTAAACTACTGTATCTAATATCCGATCCATCAACAATCAGCCAGGGCGAATCCCCCGTACTCGTTTCCGATAATACTTTTTCGGCAACAGAAACAAAATCATCATACATTTCAAGATGTTTCTTATCTCTTTCTGAGACCTGCCACTGCGTCTCAGAATTTTTTTCTAATTGCTTTAATCGACTTTTTTGCTCTCTTTTCTTTAAATGCAACCAGCACTTAATAATCAAAGTATTATCATCTATCAATTGTTGCTCAAGTTGACGTATATGGATTAACTCCAGCTGCAATTGACTGTCATCAACCTTTTTATAGACTCGCTCAGAAAGTGGATTGCTATACCATGATCCCACATACAAACCAATGGCTCCTCGTCTAGGTAAAGTACGCCAGTATCGCCAAAAAGGCGGCCTCTCCTTTTCTTCATCCGATGGTTTTCCGAAAGCTATCGTCCTCATATAACGAGGATCCATCCATTCATTTAATAAATTAATAACCTCGCCTTTACCTCCACCATCAACGCCTGAAATCAAAATAATGACTGAAAAAGCACTATTCTTAACTTTTTCCTGAGCAATTAAGAGTTCAGTTCTAAGAACGGGGACTAGATCGTTATAAATATTCTTCTTTACGGCATGACCCAACTCTGCAATTTCAAACATTTCCTTTTTCTCTCATACTTTATCATCCTACTGAAAGTATCATTTTTCTCAATAAAAACAAAGCTTAGCAATACAATTAAAATCATTGTTACTCATTTTGGAAACAATCTATTTAACAAAAAACAATAATTGTTTTGACATTAATTTCCCTTAGTGTTCAAATAGACCCGTCGAAAGAATAAAAGCAAATATCGATAAGCAGCAAAATAAGCTGCATCCCTTTGATGAAAGGGGCTAAATCAAACAACACTATACTGAGGATTTTAAAATGGCTGAAGAAAAAGACAGTGGCAACTCAACAAAAGTTCTAATCATAATGACTATTATTTCTGTAGTTTTAGTTTTAGTACTAAAATCTGATGAAACTAAGCATCTAGAAATGGCTGGTTCAGGAACTACACTTGAAGGTAATGCAGCAGCATTACAAGCTGTAAAAAGATACGATAATAACTTCTACGATTAAGTTATTCAGACCTTTCATCATCAATGATGAAAGGTCTTTAATACCCTCCCCAGAAACACCAATCCCTTCATTTATTTCCATTTTCTAATAAAGAAAATTAGCAAAGTCTTATTTTATTCTGTAAGCTTACAAACTTATCTACGACTAAAGTAATGCAAGGTTAAACCAACCTGGCTTTTTAAAATTTATTTTGCCTAGAAAAGGAAAAAACATGAAAAAATCAAATAAATCACCTTTAGCCATTGCTATCGGAAGCACTCTTGTTTCTGGATTAGCATCAACAGCAATACAAGCAGAGACGACTTTAAATATAGGCGAAAACCCATTTTCAATGACAGAGCTGTCTACAGGCTATATGCAAACAGCAAAATCTGATGGCGATAGCGGATCAGATAAGATGAAAGGCGGCTCTTGTGGCGAAGGCAAATGTGGCGGTGCCATGCAAAAAGGCTCCGAAGAAAAAACGGCTGAAGGAAAATGTGCGGGTAATAAACCCATGCCAAAACAAAAATCATCTGATAAAAATACTGAAGCTAAATGTGGCGAAGGCAAATGTGGCGGCGCAATGTAAAGCCACCTGTCTAGGGGCTTTTTAAGCCCCTTTTTAAAACCTCCCCACTTACGATCTATAGAACTTCTCGTTAACTTTACTGTCTATATAAAAATCATCTTCAACAGAGTTAATATCATGAAATGGTTTTTAGTATTTTTCCTATTGTTTTTATCTGGTTGTTCAGGCTTACCCCGTACTATGCAAGGAGGCGGCTTTTCAAATATTAATTTACTCACCGTTAAAGCCAATATACCCGCCCATCTAAATAAAGCCTTTCGGTGGGGAGGTAGCATTATTAATGTGGTAAATGAGGAAAATTCTAGCCAAATCCAAGTATTATATTATCCCATTGGTAGCTATGGCCGACCGCTAACGGAGAAAAAAACAGAAGGTCGGTTTGCCATTTCCAGCCCTCTTTTTTTGGACCCTGCCATTTATAAAGAAGGAGCAGAAATCACTGTCACAGGTATTTTATCAGGTGAAATAAAACAACAAATTGGCAAAAAAACGCTCACCCTCCCCCTTCTAAATATTCAAAACATTCACATTTGGCCCGAATATCAAGAACAAAATGACCGTGCCTACTTTTATCCTTATCCCCCCCCTTATTTTCCTTACTATAGATATAACTCCTACTATAATTACTATTATTAAGCTTACATAATCTTAGAAGCAAGGTATTACACTTCCCATTTTAGTGAGTTATAAGCATTTGGAAGTGGGACTTTAGTCCCGCATGATTATGCTCTAGGCGGGACTAAAGTCCCTCTTCCAATGTAACCCCACATTTTATTTAAAAGGGAAATGTAATACAAGCCACTTTCTAAGCCACATATCTATTATTTTTAAAATGCCTCAAAAAAGAATTAATTTACTGTTTTTCTTGATTGCTGTATCGCCCATCAATCAAGCTGAAAACACATGGACAAGCATTCAGCCCTCTTATCAGCAAGTCAGCCTTACTGGTTTTAGCAGAGCAAGAGATGACATGGTTTTATCAACTGAAGTGGCAGGAAAGGTAAAGACTGTTTTTGTTGATGTCGGTGACATTATTGCAGAACACGGCAATGTTTCCTGCCTTGATGATACTTTTAGCAAAATTGACATTAACTCAACAAAAAATGATATAGAACTGGCAAAAATTGATATTGCTTACTATCAAAAACAAGTAAACAGGTTCAGCGAGCTAGTACGCAAAAAAAATATTTCCCTTAATCAATTAGATGATGTGCAACGACAGCTTGCAACGGCTAAACGTGTTAAAACAAGCAAACAACTGCTCAAACAACGTCAGCAAGAAAAGCTAAATCGCCACTGTATTAAATCGCCTTCTGGCTGGTTTGTTGAAGAGCGTTATGTTGACCCTGGCCAATGGCTTGATATAGGTAACCCCATAGTCAAAGTAGGTAACTATTCAAAATTATTAGTCCCCTTTGCACTTTCTGTAGATGAATTAAATGCTTTAAAAAGTATGCAACAGAACTTAACTGTCTGGCTACCTGAATATCAACAACACATACCGGCTTCTATTGAACGCATTTCCCCTGCTTTTGACCAACAATCCAGAAAAATTCAAGTTGATTTACTGTTAGCAAAAAACCTTCCCGTTCAACGCGGCGGGTTGAGAGTTAATTTAATACTAAAGCTTCCAGACCCCGATAATATATTCTTAATTGATGAAAAAGCCTTAGATAAACGGTTTGAGGAAACATGGATTAAAAGTAAAGAAGGCTTATCCTTCCGCGTAAATTTACTCGGCCGCGCTGAAAATGGGAAAATGCGTATTCAATCCCCTCAATTAAAAGCTGGCGAACAATTTAAAATTATTCACCCTTAAATTAGGCATAAAACATGAAAGGAATCGTGCAGTTTTCATTAAAACAAAAGGTTTTTTATAACCTAATGTTTATCTTGCTGACAGTAGTTGGTTTTTTTGCCATGCTTCAATTACCAGCCGAACGATATCCCAATATTAGTTTTGGCGAAGTGATTATTTCCACCTACTATCCTGGGGCATCCCCCACCGAAGTCGAAACTCTGGTCACTCGCAAGATCGAAGAACAAATTGAAACCGTTGAAAATATCGAGTGGATCAAAGCTACCTCTTATGCTGAACGCTCTCATATCAGGCTAAAATTTATTGACGATAGCGATTATGCTTTTCTGTATAACGAAGTCCGTTTAAAACTGCTTAATATGTTAGCAGAGTTACCTGATGATGTTGACCCGCCACAAATTGATAGCCAAACGGTTGATGATGTTCTGCCTGTCATTGCCATTAATATTGCAGGCGACCATAGCAACCGAGCTTTAGCGCTTATTGCTGAGCAGATTAAATCAAGCCTACAAAAAATACCTTTTATAAAGGAAGTAGATCTTTCAGGAGAATATATTAGGGAGTTTCATGTTTACCTAGACCCACAAAAACTTCGTCAATATGGCATTAGCTTTAATGAAACAATTGATGCCTTGCAAGATGCCAATATATCCATACCCGCTGGAAATTTTAAAGGTAAGAACAGTAACTTTTTGGTAAAAGTCGATGAGAAATTTCATAATAGAATGCAGGTCGTTAAGACCATTATTAGAAAAGACAGTGATGGCAGCTTTATTCGTCTACAAAACTTAATTACCCGTGCTGATTTAGATTATCGTGACCCTCTGGTTATTTCTACCGTCAATGGTAAAGATGTTATTTCATTAAAAGTGATTAAAACCCAAGCAGGTAATGCTATTGATATTAAAGAAGCCATTATAAAAAAGTTAGCCTCCTTTAATTCATTATTTAAACAAGAAAACCTTGAAATAACCCTAACCCAGGATTCAACCACTAAAATCAAAGATGGCTTTAGTACCTTGGGTTTAAATATGTTGCTAGGAATGTTTCTAGTCTCAATTATCCTCTGGTATTTTATGGGGGTTCGTAATGCCGCTTTAGTTACGATAGGCATTCCTTTTTCATTTATGATCACCATGTTATTGATGTATATAACTGGTAATAGTCTTAATGAAATCAGCTTATTTGCCTTTGTACTGGTAACGGGCATCATTGTTGATGATGCCATTGTGGTTTGTGAAAATATTTATCGCCATATTCAAGAAGGCTCAGAAATATACCAAGCCATCATCACAGGAACAGCCGAAGTGGGTTTACCGGTTATATCCTCTACCTTAACGACTGTCTCTGCTTTTTTACCCATGTTAATTATGAGCGGAACAACAGGCGAGTTTTTTGCACAAATTCCTATTGCTGTAACATTTGCATTAATAGCATCATTAATAGAATGCCTACTTATTTTACCTATTCATTATTTAGATTTTGGCCCCAGGTATTCAAAAGAGTTATCTAAACAATTAGAAAAAGATAATTCTCTATTACTTTTTTGTCGCAACATCACTAATAAAGCATTATCCATTACCTTAAAGCATCGCGTTCTTAGTGTACTTAGTATTTTTCTTTTACTATTTATTTCAATAGGGATATTAACGGTTTCTGCAACAGGGCGACTTCCACTGATAAATATCAAGTTTTTCCCCGATGATTACACCCTTTATTACGCAGATGTCATCGGCCCACCAGAACTTTCAATTGAACGAGTAGACGATAAAGTCAGAGAAATTTCACGTTATATCATGGAGGATGGCCCAGGGTTTGCTGAATCCGCCTCTGGATTTGCGGGCTTTTATCCTAACGACGATTATGAACCCGTTTATGGCAATAACTTTGGTACTGTCATGGTCACCATGCCAAATAAAAATAATCAAGAATTTACCGACCCTCTAGCCCATTTAGAAACAATGCGTAAACGCTTAAAAAGTCGCTTTGAGAATAAAGGTTTTTCAATCATCGTACATGCCCAAAAAGACGGCCCTCCAACAGGTAAAGACCTGAATGTTCGTATTGTAGGCACTCAATTTGATTCAATCTCTGGGTTAGCCGATATAATCTTTAATTTTTTACAAACAACTGAATCAATCAGTTCTAATTTAATTGAGTTAAATGATAATCGAGGCACTGCAAAACAACTTTATCGCTTTGATATAAATCATGAGAAAGTGAAAGAGTACGGCTTAAGTAATACCCAAGTTACCCAATTAGCTGGTAGCGTATTAGATGGTCGATATATTGGAAAATATAGACTCAATGATGAAGAAATAGACCTTAAAGTTCTTATTGCACCTCAATCAATACAGTCACCAAGGCAAGCATTAACAATACCTGTGATTGAACATGCTAGCGGCCCTATTCGCCTAAGTGATGTAACTCACTTACGTACTTATTTTCAAGCAGGTGAATTACATCGCTATCAAGGCCAACGAGCAGTAAGCCTTACCGCCAACCTAAAACCAGAAGCAAGCACCTCAACACCCGCAGTTATTGCTTTAGTCAAAGACTTTTATAAAGAAATTGAAGCTCAATACCCAGGAGCCAACCTTATTTTTGGCGGTGAACATGAGGATACCCAGCGCTCATATTCTTCACTTATGTATGCCTTTATTATTGCCGTAATGCTGATGTACATTGTTTTGGCCGCTCAGTTTCAATCTTATCTACAACCCGTTATTATCCTCTCTGCCATTGCCTTTGCTTTGATTGGCGTAGTCTTAGGCAAAGTCTTAACCCAATCATTATTTACAGTGAATAGTTTTATCGCCATTATTGGTGTTGCAGGCGTGGTGGTTAATGATTCACTTATCCTGATTGATTTTATGAATAAAAGTTATAAAGCAGGAGCCACAAGAATAGAAGCTATCAACAAAGCAATAAAGGTTCGTCTACGCCCCATTATTTTAACCACCTTAACCACAACACTCGGGCTATTACCTATGGCATTGGGTTTTCCTGAAGATTCTATTATCTGGGGCCCAATGGCCTCAACCTTTGTCTCAGGCCTGGCCGTTGCCACTATATTAACGTTATTTATAGCCCCTGTTTTATGGGATATGATTCAAGAAAGGCAAGAAAAACAGTTATTAAAAGCCCAATGAAAATAATTTTATTCACCAGTAAAGCACTCACCTCCATCTATTTATTACTTAGCTTAGGCCTTTTTATTTTTCAGCGTGATTTGTTGTATCACCCCTCGGTAAAAATAGACCATTCCTATCAAGAACAGACTTTTTATAATGATAAAGAATCAATTAAAGTCATCGCACTTAATCCAGAACAACAGAACAGCATTATTCTTTTTGGTGGAAATGCCCAAATCATTGCAAACAGAGCACCCAGTTATATTAAAACTTTCCCCAATCATACGGTTTATTTAGTTAATTACAGAGGTTATGGCGGCAGTAGTGGCATGCCAGAAGAACAAGGCCTGTATTCAGATGCTTTACATATTTACGATAAAATCAAAGCCAAACATAATGCTGTCTCGGTTATAGGCCGAAGCTTAGGAACAGGGGTTGCCAGTTATGTGGCCTCTAAAAGAGATATTACAAAATTGGTATTAATAACACCTTACGATAGCATTGAAAATATCGCCAAGTTTCGCTACCCAATTTTTCCCATCTCTTTTATTCTGGAAGATAAATTTGACTCAGTAGGCAGAGTCAACACAATAAAAGCTAATACCTTAATCATTCTTGCAGAAAATGACAAAATCATCCCCCTAGAAAATTCACAAAGGTTAATCAATCATTTCCCCGCATCACAAATAACAGTAGCAACGATTAACAATACAAACCATATAACCCTGTCAGACACCACAAAATTCTACACACTATTAAAACAATTTTTACGGTAGGAGGGGCCTCTGGCCGCGATTGCTCTTGATCTTTTTCGATCCCGGCCAATAAATACCCCACCACCAACCCAAAGGAAAAACATGCAAAATTACGGCACATTAGACACATCATTCAAAGCAGCAGGCGAAGAAACAGGCGTTAGAAAACTAGTCGATGAGTTTTACCATCAAATGGAAACCCAACAAAGAGGACATCATATCCGCGCCATGCACAAAGAAGATCTAGTCATAATCAAAGACAAATTATCCCTCTTTTTAATCGGCTGGTTAGGCGGCCCAAAAAACTATGGCGAAAAATATGGCAGTATATCTATCCCCATGGTTCATCAGCATTTAATCATTGGAGAAGAAGAACGAGACGCATGGTTATTTTGTATGACTGAAGCATTAAAACAACAAGATTATACCGCTGAATTTAAGAAATATTTAATAGAGCAATTAGCCTTTCCAGCAGAAAGAATTAGGCAGGTTTCTCAAATGGCGCATAGCTAGAAATACCCGGTAGGAGGGGCCTCTGGCCGCGATTGCTCTTGATCTTTTTTCAGTCGCCGCCAGAGTCCCCTCCTACCCTGTTGAAACTATTGCTTTGGAAAGTTCAATCAATGAAACAGCAAAAGGTATCGCCGAAGTTCGCCCTGAAACATAAGCAGATAGCTTTCTTACATCCCATTGACTACCCCCAAAAGCATTACCCTTAATTGGTGCAAGCTTATATAACAGATAATACTCACTACCTGGAGTACCGGGATAAGCCTTTTTATTTTTCAAATCACTGTTACTGATAATAACAGGTGATTCACCTACTATTTCCCACAGCCTATTAGTCTCCAACTCACCCTTTCCATGGAGTAATAAATACTTGGCTCCAATTTCACCAGAGCCATATTTAAACGCTGTAGAGCCCACTCTAATATTGTATAACTGCTTATCTTCTATCCACTGATATTGCTGTTCATCTTTATAATAAGCAACCAAAACACTCACATCACTAGGCGGCTCAGCTCTTACTTTTTCAGCAGCTGAAGCATATTCAGACATCATCTCATGCACATCATCCGTTTTAGCTTTCTTATGAATATCATATTGATGATATGACAGTTGCTCTCGCTGAGAAGCACGATTAGCAAAGTGATTCACTACCTCTTGAATAAAATCAGCAACGGCATCTAAACCATCGGCATTATTAGAAGGTGAAATAGGAAAAGCACCTAATCCAGGGATAATTTCATGAAAACCGCGTCGTTCATAATTTTCAGTACCGGGGTAAAGTATATAAGCCCCAACCGTTCTGCGAATGGCATCTTTATACGCATGCATTTTTAACAAATCAGCCCGCTTATAATTTCCCTTTTTCTGCATTTCTTTTTCATCATTCAAATCCTCAGAACTTTCTGAACTTAAATATTCCAATCCCTCTACTTTATACTTGGCATCAAAATGGACGTGAACAATAATTTCTTGTTCTTCCGCTTCTTTTTCCGTAAATGCTTTTGGCCATAAAGAAAGCGTATAGTCTGGTCGCATCTGCTGAGTCCAACTTCCAGCTTTGGGGTAATCTGAAGCACCAAATGTTCGGTTATAATTAAACTGAATACAAAGCTCTCTCCCTTTATAGTGATACTCCCCCTTAATGGCCGTATGTTTTCCTGCTTGCAATTGTAGACCTAGCCCATCATTAGTTTCCTTAATCAGTACTTTGGTTTCCTTAGCATCAACATCAAAAATATTTTCAATTAAACGCAATAATTTAAAAAACAACCAGTATTCATATAAAGTAGCTACATCACGCTTCCCTATCTGATAAGCATCATTATCAAAGCCATTCCACAGCAGTTTTGCAGCAAGATCATACATTAACCAAACACGCAAAATTTCCCGATAGCCTTCCTTACGCTGAAGCACAGGACTATTTAATGGCAAAGAGGTTGCCGCCTGAACTTCACAAAAAACATTATGATTTAAATATTCAGAGAACCGTATCTCAAGTGCCTTGGCCTCTTGATAGATATAAGGGCGTTTTTTAGAGTCTGAATATTCTGCTTCAATATGTAGACAGATAGAGCCACAGAACCGAGCAAATTCTTTTAATACATATTTTACAAACCTGTTTTCAGGCGTATCCACGGTATCAATTTTAATTTCTGTTGATAAGCGAGAGGGCACAGAATTTAGTTTGGCAGATAAAGCATGGTTTTGTGGTAGCTTTATCCGACCAGAACGAGATGCAATTTGCCGAATATGTTTAGAGCCAATGCGCCGAGAACGACGAATATCCACTTCTTCAACGCGATGACTCCACGCCGTCACAGGCATAGAAATAACTCTGTGTACCGCATTACGAAAATCATCAGAATCAACAATGGACTGTACAAAAGCAAATCGCTGATACAACGTTGCAGAATCCCCGTCATAATCTACGGTAAATTTTTGAGTGACTGGCGATGAGTGCAACATCAACAATTCAGTACACTCTGCGGTTATATCCTCCAGCATCTTACGGTATTCACTACGATAGTCTGCTTTTATAGATCTAACTTCTACAGCAATATCAATACTTTCATATTCAGCATGTGCAATTATTAGCGCTAATCTACCTACATAAATATTTGGAGTAATGCGCCCACGGTGCGTGTTACGTCGTGATGGATGAACAATCCCTGAAATGTTTTTAAGACTATATCCCTTAGGCAACTCATATTCATAAGCCTTACCCTCTAACAACTGAACTGACTCTTCAGCGTTTTCAAGCGCATGCACATCTGTATATTCAAGTAAGGTATTTTGCTCAATGCTACTTTCAGGATTAATGATAAGAAACACATCATTATTCAGCTGAATTTTAACTTCATCAACACTATAAGAAGATTGCATCATATACCTAAAACTTCACTGGGTAGGAGGGGCCTCTGGCCGCGACCGAAACAAGATCAAGAGCAATCGCGGCCAAAGGCCCCTCCTACCCCAATAATATTAAACTATGCTTCTGCAAAACTGGTAAACCCATCCGCTATCACTCGCTCATGCATCCGCTTAAGTTTTTGATAAGAAAGCGGGTATTTAACCGTATATTTATCAGATTTATCAGATTTATCAGCATTTATTTGAAAAACATCATTTTCAGATTGCTCAAGACATAAACGACCCAACGCCTTCAAAATTTTCTCTATTTTATTGCGCGAGCCATGAAGCTTAGGTAATAGTTTTTGCATAATAGCCGCATCAATAATATCGTTTTCTTTTATAACACTGCCGTCTGCTAATTCGGTATAAATAGCCACAAACCGACTAATTTCTGCAGCGGTTCTATAACCAAATTCAGCACCAGCTTCCTGTAGTTTTTCAAAAAAAGGCATTAACTTCTGTTTAAGGCCACTCTCAATTTTCACTTTTTCTTTTGCTTTAGCAACAAAACTCTCTCCCATTGCACTCCCAGCTCCACGAAGAGACTCCATATCCAAAGCTTTTGGTTCATCAAAATAAGCATCCATTTCAGATTTAGACACCCTAAATTCAATCACATTTGCGCGATCAAGTACCTTTGGGCTAAACATATAGGTGGTTTCATCAATATTTACCGTGCCTATAATAAACAAGTTTTCTGGCAACTTAAGTGTTGCAGGCACATCACAATCATTCCATTCCTCAGTATCAGGGTGCAATGTAATAATTCTATCTGTAGATTCCATCGCCGATAAGAAATCGGCAAAATAACGCTCTACATGAGACATATTCATCTCATCTAAAATCAAAAAATAAGGTTTAACTGGGTCTTTTTCTGCACGAAGAATTAAATCTAATGCGCCAGAATCTGGACTAATATATTTTCCTTCTTCAAGTGCATTAGGAAACCCCAGTAAAGGCTCTCTGTTTGTCCAGTCTGCACCTACCGCAATCATGCAATATTGTTCTTTAGACTCTGTGATCCATAATGAGAAGGCTTCTGCTAGTTTTGTTTTTCCTGAGCCTGATAGGCCTGTTAGGATTATGAAGGGCTTTGATTGGAGGGAAGCAATGTATCGGAGTGAAAAAGATGATAAAAATATAAGACCACTTCTTTCAATGTCAGTTTCAAAACACGAAAAACTAACTATCTGAGAACTCCCATTTTCTATGTTAGGGTATTCGATAGTTGGCCATATTTTTGCAATATTTTCATATACTGTAAGAAGGTGAAGTAAATCTTCAATTAATAATTTACTCGACGGTAATTCCTCTATTGGATAAAACTTTGCAGCAATGTTTGATTTCTCATACGACTTTCCTAGAGAGGTATTTGCACGTAAATCTAAAGAGCTATCACTCCAATTGTTTAACCCTTCAATTTCAGAATGAATAACTCTCGATATATGGATTTCTCTCTTTTTTGCCTCTTTTATTCCCAACCTATTTATTGGTCCACTCGTCCCTTGGTTTAGAGATAGATAAACTCCACTTCCATCTGCCCTAAATAAATAAACGGGATAAACGCCCTCTTGAGTAGATTTAGTAACTGTCTTATCTAGTATTGATAACCAAGAAATATTCGCCCATTTACCGGCTCCAGCACTACTTTTTATTAGATAAAAATCACTATCATTAACTATATTTTCAACAGTAATTTTAAAGTCTGAACGAACAAAGTTAGCAAGCTGATTATCTTTAAACTGTTTAGATGTTTCCTTCACCCACTCAGTTGATATTTTTCTTAAACTATCTTGCAAATCCATGCATATCTCCAAAATATTTGTATCTTAAAAATGTAATCACTTAAAAAGTCAGTGAACTCTGCAACTGAGTATCATGCCACACAAGCCTTGAATAGTTACGGTTATTTTAAATAGTCTTTCATTATGGAAAACAGATCCCTTTGGGTATTGTAGACAAACAAACACGTTCAAAAATGATGGCTACTATCAGAGAAAAAAATACCAAACCTGCAATAACCGTTCGATCTTTATTGCATCGCCAAGGCTTTCGTTTCCGTATTCACGATAAATCATTACCAGGTACACCTGATGTTGTTTTCAAAAAATATAAAGCCGTGCTTTTTATTCACGGTTGCTACTGGCATAGACATGATGGCTGTATATTAGCCAGCACCCCAAAACAGAATAAAGAGTTCTGGGTTAACAAATTTAATGCTACTGTAATTAGAGATGGCATAATTTATTTTAAATTAAAAAAACTGGGTTGGAGAGTTGCTGTTATTTGGGAATGTGCTATTCGTGATAAAACCCATTTACCAGATCATATCAATACTTTAACTGGGTGGTTAAAGTCAGAATCTGAGTATATTGAAATTCCTAATTATGTTACTGAATTTTAAATAGCTATAAAATGAATCCATTGTAGGAGGGGCCTCTGGCCGCGATTGCTCTTGATCTTGTTTCGGTCGCGGCCAGAAGCCCCTCCTACAGCCATACTGCATCCCATAAAGGATAGTCTCCTATATTTTTTACAATATTGGCTCTTAATGGATTGGCGACTATATATCTTGCCATTTTCTGTAAATCTTCTTCCTTTCTTATTGCATGGTCATAATATCCATCTTGCCATAAAGGTTGATTGGCTATTATTTCACTTTGTTTTCTGCGTATTTTTTGTATTTTATATGCTGAGCCACCTTTTACACTTTTCACAACTTCTGACAAACTTTTGTTATTTTGTAAGGTAAATAACCAGTGAACGTGATCGGGCATGATGACAAAAGCTAGGCTATTTACATTTTGTTGTTGATGCTGTTGTTTCATGTTCTGAACAACGACCCGAGCTAACATAAAATCAGTAAATATTTTTTGTCTTTGATGGGTAATGGTGGTGATTAGATACATCTGGTTATTTTCGGAATGACGGCCTTTTCTTAGGTCTTTGGCATGAGGTGGTTTTTTTGTTGTCATGCATTAACTTTAGAGGATTATGGTTTTAATTCAATTTGGTGCGTACTATTTCCTTGGCTTTGTTTCGGTCGCGACCAAAGGTCCCTCCTACCCTTTACATAGCTTAATCATAGTTTCGGCTATGGGTGAAAAATTGGGTGCTGTTTGTATCTAACATCAATTTTACTCAAGACTGTCTTTTTTGATGATTATATTCATCTATAATTGACTTTTCCTGTGAGGGGTCTTTGGCCGCGACCGAAACAAGATCAAGAGCAATCGCGACCAGAGGTCCCTCCTACTTTTTGGTGAACCATTTATATAGGGCTGGAATTACTAATAGGGTTAATACTGTTGCCAATGGTTTTTGCACTTCTGATCCTGTGCCCGATGCTAACAAAAAAGGTATCAGCCCTAATGCTGTGGTGACTGCTGTCATTAATACAGGTCTACTCTTAAACACCCGCCTTTAATTGAGGCTTCATCTATTCTCATACCGTCTTTTACTAATTGGTTTAGATAGGTCATTAATACCATGCCATTTTCTAACGCTATACCAAACAAGGCGATAAAACCGATTGAAGCAGGGACTGATAGGTTTTGTCCACTGAGCCAAAACTGCTATAAAGTAATAATGAAATAGTCGGCAATGTTACTGGGATTACAACGGCTAAGCGTTTATTGGCTTCTTTTTGTAAAGGGAATTGCCCGCCCCATTTGATAAAATAACCTGCTGGAAGTTCTATTTCCCTATCAATCACTTGCTGTGCTTGTTCTACAAAGGAGACAATATCGCGCTCAATAACATTGGCTTGAATGCTGATAAACCTTTGGTTATTTTCTCGAGTAATTGTCTTGGGCTGATAATTCCTTCAATGGTCGCCACTTGAGCTAAGGGGACTTTAAATCCATCAGGTCCACTAATTAATAATTTACGCAATACTTCTAGCGAATCCCTATCTTGTTTTCGATAACGCACCAAAATATCATAGCGTTTTACGCCTTCAAAAACCTGCCCAGCGATAACTCCACCGATGGCACTGATGTGGGAATTTTTTCTGCTACAAAAGGAAGCGTTGCCAGAGTTTGTCCAATATGACCGCCATGGTCATAACTACAAACACCACAATGAGAATTGTGGTTATGATCAATCACGGCTAGGTGATTATCAAGATCAAGAGATTGGCTAATATGAGTCTGATCATCAATAGACAAGTCATGGATATCCGTTACCAACCAGGTAGACATCCATACCGTCAAAAAGGCTAAATAACAAATACTCAATCGCTTCATGCGATAGATAATACTAATAATTAGACTAATATGTATTTTTAAAAACTTAGCGACTTATAAATTATGGTAACAATTAACTTATTGGGAAGTATGGGCAAGAAAGCCCGTAGGTAGAATACAGGAACAGTTGTCGAGGGTGAATGACTCGACCGCAAGAAAACTTTTAGAACAATTAATACCAATCCTTACAAAACAGGTCTACAATTTTATGATTAAGTCAATTCACTGACTTAATCAACCAAAACATAAATATCTTACATAACCCGTTTTTTTTGTAAACAACAACCCTAAACCAGAGAAAAACAATAGAAATGTACCTGGTAAGGGTACTGCGGTAAGTATGGCGTCCGGGGTTTCTCTGTAGTCGGTTTCTATATAGAGCCCAGAAGTAGTCGTAGGCATATACTGACTCATAGTATCTATCGTAACAGAATAATTTATCAAGGTTACTCCTGATGAAAAACTATTATCTTCAAATGTAATATCATGTAAAAAATAAAAATCAGTTTCCGTCAATTGCCCCTCTAAAGAGACTGATCGTATAGAATTTCCTGGGACATCATTAGCCATAAATTTAAATAGCCCCGGTTGACTAATTTCAGCCGTTACATCTCCAAAAGCATTGTGACCAAAAGCTTGTAACGAGGTTATTTCATTTTCTTTTGTTGTCCCAGCAAGGTTTAATACATCGGGTTCAATACCATTACCTAAGAAATCACCATTAAAATCGATAGAAAATACAGTTTGCTGGTCATTTCGTTGATAATTCAAATACCAATCACCCGTAGTTCCTAAAGTATAATTATCCCAAACACCATTTAAAATAATATTGGCATTGGCGGTAACAGGAAGCAAAAAAACTAAACCACAAGCCAGCAATAACTTCCTCAAAAATATATTATTCATTTCCAACATTCCTTTTAAAAAAACTAAATATTACGAATTAAGAGCTATATGCTAGCATTTTCATCAAGCACTAACAACTAAGGTCATCTTTATTTTAATCCCTCCTATTCTAATCGCCATAATATGAACTCAAGCTCTGTATTTGATATATGACAAATTAATTATTATTCCACTGTAAATAAAGCAAAATGCTTGCCAGCATAAATCAAAACCTTATTTCTATTTCTCCCTCTTTTCAGACTCGAGACAAATGCTCTATCTCTCATGTTATCAAGTGCTAATCGTCAAAAACTTATTTTTGTAAAACAACTGTGCGGAAAATAACTGATTGATATAAATGCTTAAATCAACTTTTGACCCTCTATTTGCCTATTATTTTTAGGTTATTTAACAATGTTATATTAATTTTCTTGTTGAATTTTTAATAGAAAGTCTATCTTTTTCTTGCTTGATTTACATGGCATAAAACATGCTTTTCATTTTAGAAATTAAATATTAATGAGAGAAAGGAAATGCATCTAAATAACTCTATATACAAAATAGTTTCAATTTTTTGTTTTAGTCTACTACTCAACAGCGCCAATGCTTCTATAGCCTATACGATTGATGGCTACAATGATTTGACGGGAGTACAAACATTGTATTCAATTAATACAGCAACAGGGTCAGTAACAGCCATTGGAAATACAGGCTATAGAATCAGTGATATTGCATGGGATAGAACAAAAGGAAAGCTTTATGGTGCAGTTAAATCCAGACGGTTTGGTGATGGATATGATGGCTTAGTTACAATTAACACTTCTACCGGTGCCGTAACAGAAATCGGTAGTTGGAAAGATTCATCTGGTAACCTTTCTAACCATTTAGTAACTCAAATTGATATAGACTCAACAGGAAAAATGTATGGGTCAAATAAAGGTGGCAAACTAATAGAAATAAACTCCTCTACTTCTGTTGTATCTTCTGCATACCACACGGTAACAGCAACTGATGGAACTACTGCAAATGTTGGGCTAGGTCGTTGGGGATTATCTTTTGATAATTCAGATATGCTGTGGAGAAATATAGGACAAACTAATCAATATGTTACTAGCGATATTGCTTCAAATATTACCACAGCTATTTCTGCAATCCCCAACTCAAATGGCTTTGGCTATACTTTTAGTGGCGGGGTTGATCTGGAAAAAATTATCCTTGAACTCGAATTTAATGGACTCCCTTTTCAATTTGAGGTTGAGGGTCGTCATGGTTCATTCGATCTTTCAACAGGATTATTTTGGGTTTTAAATGGTGAAACTATCTTTAAATATGATATGGCCACTGGTTCAATTGTTGATTTCTTGGCTTTAACGAATGTGTCTGTCGTTGAAAACCCCTTTTCAGTCAATCAAGGAATAAGAGGCCTTGCCTTTGCTCCTGTACCTGTTCCAGCAACGATATGGCTATTTGGTTCGGCAATATTTGGCTTAGCCAGATACTCTAGAAACCGAAGCCAAATTTTGGCTTGAGGCTAAATTAAACCGATAAGGCTCACAGAATATGGAGAAGAAAAAACTATATAAACCGAGTTGTCTTCTCCATTTTTGTATGCTTTTCTTTACATTTTAATAAAAAATAAAATTCTAATATACGGTTAACTCATTGATAAAAAAATATTTCACCATTAAGGCGTGAGTTTTGCTTTAAATAACTTGAATGTAAGAATTAACTTATTTCACTAAAATAAGGTGTTATTTATGATTAATATAAATGATTTTAAAATACAGTTTGTGTTTATACTGATTCTATCTTTTTTTCAAACAAATGCTACAGCGACCATAACGGGCTTTTCTAATTGTGTTGGTGCAGAAAATTGCTTAGTTACCTCAACACCTCCAAATCCTATTGTGCAAGACCCAAATGATGGAATATTGCTGGCATGGGATGAAGTGCAAAACCATACTCTTACCAGCCGTTTGTATATTGACAGAGTTTTTGATAGCACAGCTTCTTTTGTAGGAACTGATACTAATGGCTTGTTTCTTGAAATTGGTACCATTGTTTCTAGTCATTACTTTCAATGGGATCCAATTAATAATGGCAATACGCGTGTAACTGCAACTGTTACCACCGATTCACAAGTGTTTGCATTTATTACCCAAACACAAAAATTATTTGATAGCGATGCTCAGCTAGGATTAGCTAGTCTTGATTATGCCAACTTTGGTTTTCGTGGACTAGAAGGTGGTGATACCACTGTCTTTAATGGTGGTGCTGTTGACTTAAGCTGGCATGCAACTAGCCTGGTGATTGGACACGTATGATTACCGCATTTTCACCCACTGCCGTAGTTCCTGTTCCTGCAGCAGTCTGGCTATTTGGTTCAGGTATTATTGGTTTAATGGCTACGACTCGACGAAAGAAAGGATAGTTGAATGGAAACCAATTAAATGCGGCTCCTTCGGGAGCCGTTTCTGTTTGTACGGATAATCAAAATTTGGGTAAGACTTATAAAAAACAGCTTAAACAAAAACAATCTAGCCTCCAATTAAAACAGTAGGAAAACCTACAACAATAGTCCCACCATGAGAGCAACTATCGCCTAATCGAGCAGCGGGCATACTAGCAATCATCACTGTTCCCGACCCTTTTACAATAGTATCTGGCGGCCCTACACAGACAGCCATATCACCCATTCGAGCAGCAGGCATTCCACCTATCATTACAGTTACTCCTCCCGGTGGAAGAATCGGCCCTCCAACATGAGGGATAACCCCTGTAACCATTGGACATACATGCATATCTGTAATTCTTGCAGCTGGCATTCCCATAATTAACTTTTCCTTATTCGTCTATTATCCTAAATAAATCAGTTTATTTAACATTACGTCCGTCGCCTCCATTAGCGATATCGATACCTTGCATAATAAACTTTTTTTGATTTTCAACAACTTTAGTCGGATCTACTTGTACAGCTGCTAATAAAATCGCACCATTGACTGCTTTTGCTGTTAAATCTGCTGGAGGAGGAATAACGGCTTTGTCATTGGGTGAAATATCATCACCACTCCAAAAAGCAGCTATAGCCGCCCAACCAGCAGCTGACTTAAATTCAGTTGCTTCAGCAGCCAATAGTGTTACTTTGCAGTTTTCAGGTGTAGGTTTGTACACCCACGCTTCTGCTAATTCTATCGCTTTAATATCAAATTCTGATGATGTCTCGGTTAAAAAGCTTCTTGCACATAAACAAGCCCACCAAGTACTCTCTCTTTTAGAGAGTCCCGCAGACAGAAACATAATGACATCGATATATAATTCATTTGTCATTAATTGCTGAATATATTCAGCAGGCGAGACTCCCTCTTCTAATAAGGTTAGAGCTTTATCCGTTAATTCTAACTCTGCCGCAATAAGTTGTGCTTTTGCTTGTACAATCTTAATAAAGTTAAATTCTGTCATTTTTTTCTCTTTGAAGATACTATCAGCTAACTCAAACTAGTTAATCATGGTTATTCCACCCTTCAGGGTCAACATTCCATCACCTTTTACTGTCGTCATTGGACTCTTCATTTCAGCCGTTGTAGTTCCTTCAATTTTAACCGCAAGTCCTTTAATAGTTACTCCTGACTGATCAATTTTCACACTGTTACTCCCCACTTTTAATTCAATTGAAACGGCTGCTTCAATAGTGCTTTTACCTGAACTAACATCTAATGAATGGTTTCCTGAAGAGATTGTGGTTGCATCATCACCTTTTACATTAATTGTTCGCTTTCCTTTATCAATATCAACCGCATAGTCACCCTTTTTGACAGTCAAAGTATCGTTTCCTTGATCTAAGCTTGTCGTTCTATCATTGTAGATCTCAATAGTTTGATCTCCGCTATCCGTCTTATCAAACCCCACCTTTAAAGTGTCATTATTTTCTACAACACGGTTAAAATCTTTTTCTGCATGAATATACAATTCCTCTTCGTCTTTTTTATCTTCAAACCGAATTTCATTAAAGTTATCTGCAACACCTTTTTTTGAACTCCGTGTTTTTACACCACTTTGTGTTTGATTATCTGGCAATGAATAGGGAGGCATTTGATCCGCATTATAAACACGTCCTGTAATCATCGGTTGATCAGGATCCCCTTCTAAAAAGCTGACAATAACTTCTTGTCCAATCCGAGGTAATGATATCCATCCCCAGTTTTTACCCGCTGTTGGATATGAAACACGAATCCAGCAAGAACTTTTTTCATTGTTCTCTCCTTCTCGATCCCAGTGAAATTGCACTTTCACTCTGCCATATTTATCAGTCCAAATTTCTTCATTTTGTTTGCCTACAACTATCGCTGTTTGTGAACCTGAAACAACAGGTTTAGGCGTGTTTCGTGGTGGTCTAAACTGTTGCTCTGAATTAAGCGCTATAAAATGGACATCAAAAATAACACCGCTCTTATTATGATTAGAAAGGCCATTATCACCTTGAATAACATAGTTGGCGGCAACAACAACATGACGAGTATTTTCTTCCTCAAAATAATAATCACTCAAGGAAAATTCCATTCCCGCTTGAATTCCCATTGCATTTGCATGCCCATTAATTAAAGAGTATTGAGTATTAAGCTCTTCAATTCGCACATCTGTCCGTTTGCTACCAACACTGGTATCGGTATATTTTCCAGGGTAATCATAGACTTCAAAATCATCATGCATATGTCCTTGTCCCGCACTAGATTTTGCCGTTAGATCTGAACTGGGAGCTTCAAAATCGAAGTCATTAATTTCTACTGTCCCTGATTGCAGTTGAGATCCATTAAGCCATTCAAAGATATGATCCCGTTCTCGAGCCGAGATATTTCCAGGCGGAAAATATGGAATTTCTGAATAAGAATCAATAGACTGGTAATCACTATTATTGTCGGTGATAACCATAGTATGCTTATCTTCTTCATGCTTAAAGTAATAAAAAATACCCGCATGCTCCATCAATCTGCTGATAAAATTAAAATCACTTTCTCTGTACTGTACGCAATAATCGAGCTTATCATAAGAGGAGCCATCGACCTTATCATCAACTTCAACATAGCCATGTTCCTGCAGAATATTTTTTACAATATCAGGAATGGTCATTTCTTGAAAAATACGACAATTTGTCTTACGTGTTAAAAACCATAACCATGGGCGTAAAACAGCTCGGTAGTTATAAACACCTTCTGCAAATCCAGTATGTTTTAACTGAACTACTGCGCCGTTAAAATAACGAACAGAGCCACTAGTCATTTCCAACTTGACTGTCATGTCCTTACCTAACAACGCTTTTACATCGACAGTGCCTTTTTTTTGTTCTCGAGAAAGGTCAACTTCAAATTCAAAAAGCCTCCCCATCTCTTCGCTGCCCGTGAGTTGCTGAAAAAGCAACTCATCATCTCCTAAAGGTGTTTTAACTGATGTCGTACGATTATGTTCACTCATCACTTTGTATTTTTATCATTATTTATAATAAATGCCACTCTGTAACACTATCAATTATTTATCATTCGCCTGATCGGCACCAATAGCAGTATTAACTAAGCAATAAATAGCTCTGGTCAAGAGATCCAGAATCATACGTACTAGAGATAACGTAACATCTCCCACAAAGCTAAATACTTTTCCTGTAACGGTGGTATATATCTTTTTTAATAAGCTAACTACGTAAGATGCGATTTCCTTTGATGTCTTCCATGCGCGTTCCAAAGCAAAAGATAATTGATCTAATATAGTCATACCTGGCACAATTAAAAGACCTTGCACTAGAATACCCGCCGCTTTTAAAACATACATTATTGCACTGCTTATCATTCTCAATGTATAAGTTGATAATGGCATACTTTTATCACCCGTCAACCAACTCAGAATAAGATTTTCAGTATCTGAAAAAACAACCCCACTTTTAAGCTCTGACCAATCGCTATGTCCTTTTATCGATGCTTGATAACTATCTTTATAATGAGCTGACACTGGATTATAAGGTTTATTTAAAAGGCAATAGCTATCTCCAGGCATAGGGGCATGAACAAAAGGCCATAACGGAATCAAACTTACAATATCATTATGGTGATGAACACGAAAAATATTTTCTTCTTCAACGGCTTGAGTCAAGCCTGATGCAAAAGGAGAAAAGCCAACCCGTGGGCTTCCAAATGTATAAAGGGAAGACTTTGCAATATTATAATGTGCCAACCATTCGGCAGAAATACTCGCCAGAGCTCCACCTAAACTGTGACCAACACAATGAACTCTCTCAGGTTTATTTTTTTTAAAAAAATTATTAAGATTCGGTTCAATTTCAGTAAACACCCTATTAAAACCTGGATGTATAACTTTACCTGAAGATGAAAATGAAATTCCACAATTCCCATCAGACACCCAATCATGGGCACTTGCTGTTCCCCGTATTGCTAGAATAGCTTCTTTCTCATAATCCCCTTTACCCATTGCTATAACGCCAAATCCTGTGGTCGATTTAAAAACAAAAGCCCCCGTAGTACTAGCAAAAGTATTTGCGCCAGTTAAATTGAATTTCTCTTGTAATTCAGGTGCTTTTGCAAACGCAATTCTTGCACTTGCTTCAGAATTACTTTTTAAATTATAGACAGAAATAGCCGCATCAATGGCTTCTTTAGGTGATAAAGCTGGCATAACAACCCCTTATTTTTTATTAATCCTACAAATTCCAGTATAGCCACTTCCTGAAGGGCTATCCGTAATGCCTACAAAGTTTTCATCATTGTTAAAGTCACAAGACAGTTCAAATGGAACAAGCTCTGAACTACTATCCAAGTCATTTAGTTCACCGTTGTAATCGTAATTACCTTTAACAAAGTGCCAACCAAGGTATTCTTTTCCTTGACTAGAAAAGGTTATTGTTTGGGTCACCATTTTTGCTGATGGCAAAAAGGTATTAACACTTTTAGTGTAAAGTGCATTAAAGTGAAATATTCCATTTTTATCTGTCACTGTTTCAGTGACATATTCCTTACCCGTAAAATCAAATATCACTTTACGAACTACTTTTACATCACTAACTGCCACCCCGTTTTCAGCGACCCTTCCAGTCATATCCGTAGACAAACATACTTTCATAAATCCAAACAGTCCCATGGCACTCACCCCTGTAATATTTGAAAAAAATAATAAACAGAAAATAATATATCTCAATAAAATAAATTTTTCTGACTTCAGCATTGCTAAATCAACATAAGCTTGTCATTCAAGGCCATCCAGCCACCTGGCTCTTTAATTAACTTATCTACATCATACTTCCCAAAAATTCGAGTCGCTCCTCGTCGAGCAAATATTTCATACATAATTTTAGAAGCTGGACCGACAGCCCCTGATCCACCTATGCCTAGGCCTCCACTAATTGCCTGCTCCTGATAAGCTCGCCAATGAATTTCTGATGCCGTGGTCAAGCAGACTTTGGTCATCGTTAGTTTTACTCCAAATTTTGCGACAGAACTAGCAATACCTGTAGCAATACCAACAGCACCTACTGGAATTGCCGCTCCAGCGAGCTGTGTGCCTCTTATTCCCGCTTTTAGAGCTTTCATTTTGATCAAAACCTCAAGCCATTCCGTAATTGTTTTTGTTTTTCTATAACGGCTAGATATACCTTTAAGTTGGAGTATATGTGCTGCGGTTGAGCCTGTCGCATTCGAGTGTTGTAGAATTCCAGCTACATCAACTTGTGTTAATTGGCTTGCAATATTTCCGGCTAATGCCAACCCACCTCCACCGATTCCCTTCAAGCTTCGACGCCCCAAATACTTTCTAGTATATTTAGATGTCCCTTCAATTTGATGGAGAAGAAACTGCGGATTTTGAACAACGTCTGCACCCTCAAGGCTCATTACATCATAATATAGCCGTGCAGAAGCAGCGACAACATCAGCACCATCTAGAAAACTTGCAACACCTTCTATTAAATCCCACGCTGATCCATCATCGACTACGGTATCGTTTATATGATCGATTAATTTACCCACTCATCTCTCCTCATTTATCAAATTAAAAAATTTTAAATACACTATTTCTCATTCAAAACTTATACACAAACTCCCCATCAGCGACACTAACATGTACCTGCTCTATCAATTGACCTTCTATCATCCGAGTCAAAAACTCCGTACTGATGCTTGGTAACATTGTATTAGTCAAAATAGCATCAATCATCCTTCCACCACTTTCTAGCTCTGTACAACGCTCTGCAATTAATTTAAGTACATCATCATCATAACTAAACGGGACTTTGTGATTTTCTAATATGCGTTTTTCTATTCGCCCTAATTGCAACTTAGTGATTAGTTTTATCATTTCATCACTTAATGGATAATAAGGAATCACAACTAGTCGACCTAATAATGCAGGAGGAAAGACTTTTAATAATGGCTCTCTCAGAGCTTTTGCCATACCTTCGGGTTCTGGCATTAAATCGGGGTCTTTACAAAGATTGCTGATTAAATCGGTACCTGCATTGGTGGTTAATAAAATCAGGGTGTTTTTAAAATCAATGACTCGACCTTCGCCATCTTCCATCCAACCTTTATCGAAGACTTGAAAGAATATTTCATGGACATCAGGATGCGCTTTTTCTACTTCATCTAACAACACAACTGAATAAGGTCTGCGTCTAACTGCTTCCGTTAATACGCCTCCTTCTCCATATCCGACATAGCCAGGAGGCGCACCTTTTAAGGTTGATACAGTATGTGCTTCCTGATACTCACTCATATTGATGGTGATTACATTTTGCTCGCCACCATATAAAGTTTCGGCTAGAGCTAATGCAGTTTCGGTTTTGCCAACACCCGAAGTCCCTGCAAGCATGAAAACACCAATAGGCTTATTAGGGTTGTCCAAACTTGCTCTAGACGTTTGGATTCGTTTGGCGATCATGTCTAACGCATGACGCTGCCCAATAATTCGTTTCTCAAGGTTATCAGCAAGGTGTAATATATTTTCCAATTCATTTTTAACCATGCGTCCAACAGGAATTCCCGTCCAGTCACCGACGACTGCCGCCACGGCTTGATGATCTACACTGGGTAAAATTAGAGGACTTTCTCCTTGAAAGTCATTCAACTGAGCTTGTAAATCCTTTAATTCAATTAATAGAGCTTCACTATCAACAGAGTCAGTTTCATTACTTGAAAGCTCATTAACTATCTCTTCCTGAGTAACTGCCACCTCTTCAACTTTCCCTATTTTTTCTCTTAATTGTTTCCGTAATGCTAAAATTTTAGTGACTAAGTCACGCTCAACAGTCCATCGTTCATCTATCTTGGCTAAATGTTCTTTTTCTATTTCTAATTTTTCAGTCGCAACAGTTTCACGCTCTGTCACATCAACACCCACAGACTTTTCTCTGGCAATTATGTTGAGTTCAGTTTCTAAAGCATCTATACGTTTACGCGAATCATCCACTTCTGCAGGTACAGCATCTTGAGAGATTGCGACTCGTGCGCAAGCGGTATCTAACAAACTGACTGATTTATCGGGTAATTGACGTGCAGGAATATATCTGTGAGATAATTTTACAGATGCTTCTAAAGCCTCATCAAGGACTTGCACCTGATGATGTTTCTCCATAACATTCGCAACACCACGCATCATCAATATTGCTTTATCTTCACTCGGCTCATTAACCTGAACAACTTGAAAGCGTCGTGTTAAAGCGGGGTCTTTTTCAATATGTTTTTTATACTCAGCCCATGTGGTTGCAGCAACAGTACGTAATGTTCCTCTTGCCAAAGCAGGTTTAAGTAGATTAGCTGCATCCCCAGTGCCTGCAGCACCACCTGCACCAACCAAGGTATGTGCCTCATCAATAAATAAAATAATAGGTTTTTCTGATGCTTGAACTTCATCAATCACTTGCCGTAAGCGATTTTCAAATTCACCTTTCATGCTTGCACCCGCTTGTAATAAGCCGACATCCAAAGTCAATAAGGTGACATCTTTTAATGGAGGAGGCACATCGCCTGCTACAATTTTTTGCGCAAAGCCTTCTACGACAGCCGTTTTCCCAACACCCGCCTCACCTGTCAGCATAGGGTTGTTTTGACGCCGACGCATTAAGATATCAATCACTTGCCTGATTTCTTCATCCCGCCCGACAATAGGATCCATTTCCCCTTCTCGTGCTTGTGCTGTCAGGTCTACTGTAAACCTTTTGAGTGCTTCTTGTTTACCCATTTGAGCAGCAGGTATTGCGCCACTTGCTTCTCCTGGAGCAGCTCCTCCCCCCACTTGAAAACCATCATTCGCATGCAAGCCTTCTTCTGGCGAACTACTAACAATCTCTACAAATTTATCGGTTAATGTTTCTAACTTTATTTTGTCAAATTCTTTTGATATACCTAATAGAGCATTATGTAAATTTTTTGTTTTTAAAATACCAACAATCAAATGTCCTGAACGAACCTGGCTCTCTCCAAACATTAATGTACCAAAAACCCAGCCTCGCTCAACAGCGTCTTCTACATGCTGTGACAAGTCAGAAAGTGATGTTGAGCCTCTTGGCAGCGAATCAAGACTATCAGTAAAGTCCTTAGCTAGTCGCCCTGGATCAATATTAAATTGCTTAATAATCTGGTGTAAATCTGAATCCTGTAATTGTAATACCTGATGTAACCAATGTATTAATTCAACATAGGGGTTACCACGCATTTTACAAAATACAGTGGCACTTTCAATGCCTCTGTAGCAAACACTATTTAACTTTCCAAACAGAGCAACTCGGCTAATTTCTGACATTACATATCCTCATAATATATTTGTTATTCTAAATAGAGCTATATTTTTTATAGGGGGTTAAATACCAAGGGAGCCTCATCTTTTAACGATGTTCTTAAACCCAGCCAACTTGACCATCCCAATCGAGTTGTTTCCCCTAACTTAACACCTTCAATTTCTTCAGATTTTAGTATTAGGTTTACATCCCATTGTAATTCGTAGCCAATATAATTCTGTACAATAGCTATTAATTTTTCCATCCGCTTACCCGCAGGAAGCAGACTCTCATACTGTTGCATTGTTAACGGTCCAAAAACTAACCTGAACTTATTCTGACACCCCCAAACACGGCTCCCCAAAACAGTAGAAGAACCTAGAGTGCAATTGCTGGCAGACTGTCCTAAGCGAGTTAAATCAGAAGGTTGTATATCTAACCACTCACCTACAAACTGCTCTAGTTGAACGGGTAATTTAAAAAAATCTGCAATAATTGCTTTTAATCCATCCGCATTTTTTGCATGATGAGATAAATGCCCTGCGTAGTGTAATTTAGCAAGGTCAGGCATGGCATCTCTTTGTAATAAATGACTATCTCCTATGCCTAATAATGAACCCGTATAATTTGAAAACCGATCATTGCCAGGTCGATCAAAATTAAATGTAGGCTCGGCATTAGCTCTTGCTCTATAAAACAAGCTGATCATTCTATGATGAAAAATATCAGAAAAATACGCTTGGGTATAATCATGATTATTATGCATTCGACTTTTTACATATTCGGTAATATGTAAAGGCATGGGGCCATTTGCTCCATACAGACCAAAAAAATATTCACTCAATCGTGCGGGCTTTCCTGCTTTTGCAGGAACATATTGACTAATTGTTGCTGGAGGGAAAGCCAAAGTAACTTCCTGTGAGAAGCGCACAGGATCATCGACTGGACGTTTCGATTGTCCAATCAAAGGCTTATCAGAATAAACACATTCTATTAATCTTAATGCATGAAAAAAACCGAATTTATAAGGCTCTTTTTCTAACTTAAGATCTAAATCGTTTCTCTTGTCCCTATTCTCGCTGGCCATCTTGTAATTTCTCCTCTATCCGATGTTTTTATCACCGTTTCGGTAAATGAATTAATTGACACATATCGAGCTAAAAACTGTTCCAATACCGCGCCTAATAAAAAAACACCACTCCCTTCAAAAGCTGATTCATCAAAATTTAAAGTTATTTCTAAGCCTCGACCAAACACAATCGGGCCTTTTGTATTAATACGCCTGACAATTGATTTGGACGTTACTGACAATAAGCCTTCAACCTGCTTGGCAGTAGAAGCATCCGTGTAATCACTATAAAGCTTTAATAAGCTTCTTAAAGCCGCAGCGCCTTCCTTTTCATTACTATCCACTAATGTCAGATAATTTAAGGACAAGTGACTAATCAAATGCCAAGCTGTCCCCGCATTTGCATTTGATGACTTTGGTTTTGTAGGCCCTGCAAGACAGCGAATACTTAAAACAGGCGCTCCCTTTTGCATAGAAAAATCTGTTTTACCGCTTCCTACAGGCATCTGTAAAGGCAAGTCTCGATTACTGCATAATGTTTTGATACTTAATTGTCTTAAATTTTGACTATAAGGCGCTTCATTTGCATCAACTAAGGAAATAAAAACTTCATTCCCAATATAACTGGAACGTGGGCCGCTTCTTTTCTGTTTGGAAGACATAAGCCTTTGTTGTCGATGCAACGCATAGTAGGCCATCTTTGTCGAATAATCCCTTGAATCATTGAAATGATAAAAAGGTAAAAACGGCTGTTCCTCATCCTTACTTTCTTCCCTATCTATTCCAATAACCTTAGTTATTTGACACACTTCAAAATCCATCGGTCTTGAACGATCAGGAACCACATGAAATTCAGATAATTTCTGGTTAACATGAATTCGATCTACTTGTTTAGGAAATAAATTGATGGCAGGCGTACAAAATAAGGCAAATTGAGAAGCATCTATGGCATTGCTTAATTTTGTATGGCTTTTATTTAATAAAATTACAACATCTATTTCATCCGCATCACACTGTTTAATGACCTTATTGAGTCCTTTTAATTCAGCGAACATATAGCGTTCAGGGAATGCAAAATACTCTTGCAGCAATCGATAGCCTTGAAAAGAGCGAGGTGAATAAGCTAACAAAGCCTGCTCATCTGAAAAACCAAAACGCTGAACAGGTTTATCTCTTATTATTTGTTGCCAATTAATTGGTTTTTCCGTACTTTGTAAGCAAACTGCAAAGGAGTTTCCGATTAATTGTTCATATAAAAACATCGGAATTTCCCCAACGCCTCTCAAATAGATAGGGAGAGAATCAAGGCTCAGTTCATTAAATTTAAGCCCAGCAGTTGTCTTAATTCTCAGTCTTATAGCCGCTTTTAAATCAGGTAAACTAGGCACGCCTAAATTAGAAACAGCCCCTAAACTAGGTAAATATTCAGCTTCAGTAATTTCAAGAGGCCATAGCTCTACTTGGTGAGCTGTTCTATATTCACAAGTCGTTTGTTCCCCTTGTCCTATTTGACTGCGTAAGGCTGTATGTCGATTAACTTTAAAGCCCTCAGCTAGCGAGCCTTCCGATAAATCAGCCTGTAATTGAACCACTGTCATAGAAGGGGTGGGCTCATTATAATTAGGATAAATCATATCCAGTAAATGCTGAGTAAATCGTGGAAACTCAGCATCAACTTTTAACTGCACTCTTGCCGCTAAAAAGGCAAAACCTTCTAATAAACGTTCTACATAAGGGTCTGCGCATTCAAACCCATCCATCCCTAATCGTGCAGCTATTTTGGGGAATTCTTTGGCAAATTCCCCACCCATTTCACGCAGGTGTCTTAATTCAGTGTTGTAATAACTTAATAGTTTAGGATCCACGTCAATTATCCAAATCGAGTAAGCTAATATCCCCTGTTATCTTATTAATTTCTGTCCGTAAATAAAGATGTAGAGGTAAGGGTTGAGCCCATAAGTCAGCTTCTATATCAAAACTTAAGGCTTGTTGATCCATTTTGTCACTTTTAAAGACGTGTACATTGAGGCTATTAGCCATAATCCGAGGCTCAAAATTATTAACCGCTTGTTTTAACCCTTTTTCAATTTCGGTGACATTGACTCCCGCAACTACGCGTCCAGCCAAGTCTTTAATACCATAATTTAATACAGATTTCGCAACTTCCGGATATTCAGTTAAATCAACAACAGTTTCCATAGAATCCGAATTTAATAACCAAGAAACATCCCGCAGTACCGACTCTCTAAGTTTATACATGGACAAGACACGCTTATCTCTCGATTCATTCTGAGAATGAGGCTCGTCATCTGTCAGCCTATCCAATAATGAAGGTTGTAGTCGTTCTTTTTGAGTCAATTCAGCCATAAACTACTTCTTTAGTTTGTTGCTGGATTAAATTTGATTTCCCTGATATCAAGCAAAGAGTAATCATTGTTATCCGTAACAAACATTCGTTGCCCTAGTCCCTGATAGTTATCCGTTGACAGTTCCTGCCATTCCGTTTTACGTGCTAATTGAATCGATGAATCAGTTGATTCCTCTGAACCTGAATAACGCGTGGGAATAAAACCAAATGCTTCACCACCATTAGCCCAAATAAATTGAGCAGGCAACCAAGCAAAATCTCTTAAATCTTCTGGTGCTGTTACTTGAATAACAGATAAACGATGAAAAGGAACCCAATAATATTGCCCATTAACCACGGCTTCTAACATAGGCCCTATTCGACTATCTGCATCAGCAATCCATTCAAAAGCATCATTATCAATAGTCCCAGAAACAACGGTGACTTGCTCTAACGCTTGTTTACGAAGCTCATCTGCTGCCGAATGCTTATTTTTAATATCCATTTGCAGAGCTTCAAGTATTAATGCGATCCATGGCTCAGGCTCACCAAACACCAGAGGCGCTCTTTTACCTAAAAAGACCTCTTTCCGTATGCCCTCACACAACAAGACTTGCTGATAAGTTTGCACCATAAACTGTGCCATATTATCTAAGTCTTTTAACACATCCAATTGCGTTCTCGCCTTATCCCATTGCCCTAATATAATTTGCAACTGGCAAAGCAATATTCTTAATTTAGGGTCTGCTGGATTATTTCGCACTTGCTGTTGAGCTGCCTTAAGTGCATCAGCAAGTTCACCGCATTTAATTTGTTCTGAAATATCCATTTATACACCTAAAGTTAAACACTAAAAGTTGAGGGTAAAAAGAAAACTCTGTTACAAAGTATTGATAACAGAGCTCTCTCTTTTCTCTCATTAACAAAATTACATTGTTTCGTTTTTTTGAAGATCCCAACCTTTTTCATCACCAGATTCGGCAGCGACACCATCTTTGAAACGAGTGTATTGTGTTTTAATTTGTGTAAAACACAGACTAATATTTTCGACAGGTCTTTCTCCACCACTAGAGATACTATATGAACTCACTATTGTTTCTGATAATTCATATTTCAAATAAACCTGGCCTTTAGCATCACCACCGCCGGTTTGTATAAAATGAATTTCACATTTACCCAAAGACTTCCCACAAGTCGCTTGCATCATGAGCTCAGTTGATGCCTTATCCATTGATTTAGTCAGGCTAACTTCTGACCAAGACGGATTACTCGTTTCTCTATCTATGCTTCCACCACTGCTAGAAACAGCACGACCCACGCCAAACTGCAAAGAATCAACCGTTATCCAGTCAGTATGCTCCGCAACAGTACTGTCCCCGTTAATCGCTGTAGCAAACTTTAATAAAATCATTTTGTTCTCCCGATAAATATAACAACACACATAAAAAGCGGCCAGATATAACCGCTATAAAATATATAACTCAAAATCAGCCTTTTTGTGAAGGTAACTTTGAAGTTAGTCTTAATGAAACAGTTAACCCTTCTAGTTGATAATGAGGCCTAAGGAAAAATTTTGACTGGTAATACCCAGGATTACCTTCAACCTCTTCCACCACGACTTCTGCCCCAGCCAGAGGGCGTCTTGCTTTATCTTTTTCAGAAGCAACCGCAGGGTTAGATAACACATACTGGCTAATCCATGTGTTTAACCACGCCTCCATATCTTCACGTTCTTTAAAAGAACCAATCTTATCTCTAACAATACATTTTAAATAATGAGCAAAGCGACAAGTGGCAAATAAATAGGGCAATCTAGCAGCTAAATTAGCATTTGCAGTGGCATCAGCATCATCATATTCTGCTGGTTTATGTAATGATTGAGCGCCAATAAAGGCAGCAAAATCAGAATTTTTCTTATGTAACAAAGGCATAAACCCAGCTTTTGCTAACTCAGCTTCACGTCGATCAGTAATAGCAATTTCAGTAGGACATTTCATATCAACCCCACCATCATCAGTAGGAAAGGTGTGAACAGGTAAGCCTTCTACTGCACCGCCTGATTCTATCCCTCTAATTTGAGAACACCAACCATATAATTTAAAGGATCGATTTATATTTGTTGCCATCGCATAGGCAGCATTAGACCACGTATATCGACTACTATCTGCAGCTTCAGTGTCTTCTTCAAAATCAAATTCTTCCACTGGGTCTGTTGCGGCACCATAAGGTAAACGAGACAGAAAACGCGGCATGGCCAACCCAAGATATTTTGAATCATCAGACTCTCTTAGCGACCGCCAAGAGGCATATTCTGGTGTTGAAAATATTTTGGTTAAATCGCGAGGGTTAGCAAGTTCACTCCAAGAATCCATTTGTAAAGTAGTCGGCGCTAAACCTGTAATAAAAGGAGCATGTGATGCTGCCGATATTTTTGATATTTGTGTTAATAATTCAACATCTTGAGGAGAATGGTCAAAATGGTAATCTCCTACCAAGCAGCCAAAAGGTTCTCCACCGAAAGAACCATATTCTTCTTCATATAATTTTTTGAATAAAGGACTTTGATCCCAAGCGGCCCCTTTAAATTTTTTCAGAGTTTTGCCTACTTCCTTTTTGGAAATATTCATCACTCTAATCTTCAACATTTCATCTGTTTCTGTATTATTGACCAGATGATGTAAGCCTCGCCAAGCACCTTCAAGTTGTTGAAAGTCAGCATGATGCATGACTAGGTTAACCTGTTCACTCAGTTTTTCATCAATTTTAGCGATAACAGCTTGAATCGAATTCAAGGCATCATCAGAGACAATCGAAGTATCTTTTAAAACAAATTCTGCCAGCGTTGAAACGGCATTTTCAACCTCTTCCTTTGCCCTTTCTGATTTAGGTTTAAATTCTTTATTTAATAAAGAAGAAAAATCACTACCTTCTGCAACCTCGCCTTCTGCTTGTAGTTCTGCACTTTCTGCTTCTGCCATGATTTATTCTCCTTCTGCTGGTTTTTCATCAGTTGCTGCATCATCTTCAGGTTTTGGGGCAGAAGCTAATGATTGTAATAATGCAGGATCACTAATTGCATTAGCAATTAATTCCTCAGCACCCGTTTTACCATCCATATAAGTCATTAAGTTTGAAAGTTGCGTTCTGGCATCTAACAACTGTTTTAAACCATCGACTTTACTCGCAACGGCAGCAGGCGAAAAGTCATCCATGCTATCAAAAGTAATATCAACACTTAAATTACCTTCTCCAGTGATAGTATTGGGAACGTTAAATGCTGTTCTTGGTTTTATAGCCTTTAATCGCTCATCAAAGTTATCCACATCAATTTCAAGCATTTTACGCTCACCTACTGGTGCTAAAGGATCAGCCGGCTTCCCTGATAAATCTGCCATCACTCCCATAACAAAAGGTAATTGAACTTTTTTTTCTGCTCCGTATAGTTCAACATCGTATTCAATTTGAACTCTAGGTGCACGATTGCGTGCAATAAACTTCTGACTACTTTCGGCCATTGTACTCTCCTCTTTAAATTATTTTTATCTGCTACAAAAACAAAACACCAATATTATCAATCTCTTATTTACCATTTAACTTCAGAAAAAACGTTTTCCCCTTTGATTATATAGTCCCACCAAAGAGTATAGATAACAACTCCCTAAAGTAAATTAATTTTCTTTATTCCTCATTTTTTGAACTGCCTCGTAAAAACTCAACTTGCTCAACACCATTCGGTGCCATATCTTGTAAAATTTCAATAAAACTTTTGCCAACCAATCTTACGATTCTATCTATTAGTATTGGTATGGGGCTTGATGGTTCATTTTTTTTATAATATTCACAGATTAAATTGAGTGCATTCAAGACATCTTGATTATTATTGATACCTTGTGGCTTAGTTTTTTTTACAATCGTTTCTTGGCTTTCTTCGCCAACTCCAAGTTCTTCTGAGCTATCGTCACCACTCTCTTCAACTGAATCAACTAAACCTCTCTTTTCAACATACTCAGACAGAACAACTTTAATTTCTGTTAATAAGGCACTTAATTTAGAAAAACTGATCGCTTCATTCACTCCCACTTGCTCAGTAATAAATGCTTCAAGTTGTTGCAGATCTATCACTATTTCTGAAGCTGCTTTTGCTGTTGCTTTAAGCTCTTCCGCATCACAAGATTGAAAGACGGCTTCTACTGTTGCCAACTGTGGCGCTTCGTCATCATCACTCTCTGATACAAAAGCAATATGTCCCTTTGCTATTTGAATTTCTGTCAAATTGAATTGCCCCAAACCTTTCGATTCAATAAGAGGGACTTTTTGAAGCGGCTTCAAAAAAGTTTCAAAATCACACAATGTCATCAAAATATTCATTCGCTCGGTTGGATCATTATCATCATCTGGATCTAACTGCGGATGAAGGTCTTTCCAGTTTTTTTCAGTGCAAAGCTTTAATAAATGTATCCCATCAGCCAGTCCGACTAAACCCTGGGTTTCAGCCAATGCTCTTATGTAGTGAATTAAAATGCGGAAATCATACGTTCGACCCAATAGTTTTTCAGCTTGTTTTATAACCTTTTGCCAATTGGGGGGCACAGCGTCCTTAATGGAGTCCCCCATTATTTGCTCTTCTTTCCCTTGGACTTCCTGCTCTAATGCAATAAACTCTGCATCGTATTCTAAATCCTCACCACAAATATTGTCAGGCTCTATTTCTGTTAGATAACGCTCAAAATCAACTGCCACTTGACCTTACTCCTTTACAAAAAAATAAATACTTGAATTCCAATTTAGGTTTTATTCAACATTCATTGATTTCAACCACAATCACACTAATATTATCTCGAGCCCCTCGGCTCAAGACCTGTTCAACTAAAATTTCGACACTTTCATCATAGTTATTTTCAATAAGTATCTGTTCAATTTCAGTAAAACTCACTTCTTTATCCAAACCATCACTACTTAATAAAAACACATCACCTGCCTGTATCTCAACAACTTGACAATCTAGCTCAAGGTTATCATCAGCTCCTACTGCACGCGTGATTACATTATTTTGTTTAAAGCCTGTCTCTGACCCTAAATTGAGTATATCGGTAATTTCTTCATATTCACTGCAGTGATCAATCGTTAACTGCATTAATTTATTATCACGCAAGCGATAAAGTCGGCTATCTCCAGCCCATAAATAGGCAAAATGTGTTTTCCCTGCAATGAGTGTGACAACCGTGCTTCCTATAATTTGCTGTTCATACAGCTTGGCGGCCATACTTTTCAACTCATTATTAACTAATTGTAGTGCCGCTTGTACTTGGGGAAGTGTCAAATCTAAAGAAGATGAAAACTCTAATTTATTCAATGTATGAATAATTTTTTTGCTGGCCACATCCCCGGCCATATGCCCCCCCATACCATCGGCAACAACCCACAAACCTAAATCAGGACGATCCAGAATAGCATCTTCATTATATTTTCTAACCATGCCCGTATCTGTTCTAGAAAACGATTTCCAATTATTATTTACCGTTCTTTGTTCAGGCGTTGAAGAAATAGAATTATTTTCTTCAGATTTATCTTTCGGAGCAGCAGGCGTTAAACATTCTTTTTTTACATTATCAATTGAACAGACCTGTGGGGTCGCCGATACTTTTTGCTGATGGAGTTCCCACGTCGCTTGTTGAAACTGCCCCGAGATCATGCCTGAATAAGCCATAAAAGGAGGCATTCCATTGACCATTAAAAAACTAGGTTTTATTTCTTCAGATCCGACTGAACACCATAAACTATGCCTAGGAAGATAGGCATTCACTAACAATGCTGTTAAATGGGGAAAGAGTTGTTCTGTTCTTATATCAGAATTTTCAAATTCTAAATAAAAAGCCTGAGCTTTTTCTGATTGCTTTTGGGGCGGAACCACTCCCTGTTTGTGTATCCCCTTCGTATCGTAAACCTCAATATTCTTAACCATTTGATCGAATGCTTCAACGGTTAAATCATTATCTAATGCCGCCAATGCTACCGTCTCTAACTCTTCAAACCAATGGCATGCATCTGAAAATAATTGAACCAAAGGGATGTCAATATTAACTCTATAGGCAATGGTTAATGGAAAATATCGTCCCACTCTGTCAACACTGGGCATAACGATCCCCAACCAAGCATCCTTTCCTGCTAATCCAGGTGATAAAGCAAAACGCCAAATAGGGCTGGTCAAATAACTTTGCAGCCATTCCTCACCTAGAGCATCTCGACTTGTTGCCATTGAATTCTGTAACCATTCATCCCAAAAAGAAATAAAATCTTTGGGTAAGCGACGAGAAACAAAGTCACCCATCGAGGGTAACTTTCCATAAAACCCTAAGGCCGAGTCCTTAGCTATTTCTAAATTCTGTTGGGACATTTAAAATTTGATAATTCTGTGAAGAAAAAAGGATTTAATACACTACTAGCGCGTAATTCATATTTTGCAGTGAAACCCTCTATTTCAAAAGTGATAATATGTGTATTTGAGCCTGAGCGCTTCGATTTAACCTTATCAAGTAACCTAAACAAAGCCCAAGCCCCCTCTTCTGAATGGCTTAATTGCTTACCTGCTAAGGTTTCAAACCCAAACCTAACCGAACCAGGCCTTACACCTGGCCAAGAAAAACTATTAGAGCGTGTAGGCCCATGTCGATAATTTGTCTGTTGGCCTTCAATATTCATCCAGAACCTTGAAGCATTGGCATCCAGAAATATAGGCTTCAGATCAAATTGAATTTTAGGTAATGACCCTCCCCCTTGAAAAAAAACATCTCTAATTTTTGCTGCATTTTGAAACTGTTTTAAAGTTGATGCAGAAATACCCACAGTCTGATCATTTTGTGAGATCACTCGCCAGCGTTGACGACTAGTATCAACAAAAGCTTGTAGATTTTCTTGAAAAAATTGATCCATCACGCCTGAGGGTGAAAAGAAGTGCCCAAAATCTTGCAAAGTAATACTGTTTCGACTTGTTTTGGAAACAGGGTATCGCCGCTCAATACTTGTTTTACACAATTGTCCTACGTCTGTTTTAAGCATTCGACTTAATTGCGAGCTAACTCCTCCCATAATTAATCCCTGACTACCAGAAGCCAATTCCTTAACTAAAGAATCCATAGGGGCTGGCAATCTTGCTGATTGACGCTGCATTTTTGCAATAACATCGCCACCACCAGAGCCTTGTTTAACCATATCTACAGCGACGGCTCCACTGTCAGAGGTACTACCTAAATCCTTCATTGTGCCGTAAAGTACGCTTAAATCAGCAATAATTTGATCCATTGGCGAACTGCCCGTGCTACCCTTTTGAACTTGCTTATTTAATCTTGCAAAATGTTTCTCCACTTCCTTTCCTGTTTTATCAACAGTAGCAGAATCACCTGCAACACTTTTAGCTGCATTGAGTAGTTTTTGCATTCTTGATCCAACATTAACGGATTCTGAACCTTCTTTTAATTTATCCAGTGCATTTTCTTTATTACCAGAGGCTATTCGCGTCAATGTTGTTTCTCTTTCAACTGCTTCGAACAAACGTTTTAATGGTGAGTCATACCCTGACACAATTTCAAGTATTTCAGTCGACTGAGGGATATTATCAGGCCGTCTTATCTTTAAGTTAGCCAACATATTATCCCAGCGATTAATATATTCAGCGTAATAGTACTTAAATAGCTTTCCTTCTAGTTGATCTAGATTTTTCCCTCCAGAAAAACTATCTTTGCCTAATACCCAGCGTTGCTCAACGGTCTGCTTTGCCAAATCTTTACTTTCATTCAGAAAAACCTCATGAAACCCGTTATAAGTGTAGAGACCAGGAATAACAAAGCTTGAACTTGCTACTGAGAAGACTCTCGCTCCAGACGCACCTAGCTCATTCATTAGAATAAAATCATTATCATGGTTTTGTAGTCCTTGAGCTTTTATCCTCATATAAACCTGCTGAGCGACAGGAATTTGAGTCAAAATATTTCGCACTTCTTTAATTAACGACTCATCCATGGCTTGAGAAGGTAATTCAAGTTCTAATAAAGCATCAAGATGCTGAGTTAATCTTTTCTGATCATTGTCTGTATACACACTTCCCCAATCAACTTTAACCCATGACCTAATCAAGTTTTTATCTGCTTTACTGGTATCCCCTAACATCAGGTAGACACGTAAGATTTGATAAAGAATCTCTACATTATTAGATTCCTCACTCACCATCCGTTGCTCTAATCTGTGTTTAATCATCGGTAAGAAATGATTTTTCAGCTGCTTATGATAATTAGCTAAAACTAGGGGACTTAAGTTATCTCCTTGATATAAACCCATGCGTTTAAACCAGGAAACATCCTCTGGATAAACATTGGCTATAGCAAACAAAGCATCCATTTTAGCTAATTGATCAATAAAATCGGTAGGGCTGTTAAGCTCTTGCTCTGCAAGAATGTTATATCGGCTTGTCTGCTCATTAAACTGGTTTATTAAGCTTTGATTCTGGAAATAACTATTAACCCAAAGTCCTGTACAACTAACAACTAAAAATAGAGCGGTTCCATAAAAAAACTGCTGCATCAAGGTTCGTCTTTTTTCAACCTGCTTATTTAACCCAACAAGTTCAGATTCAGAGAAAATAACATCCTTGAGTAAACGTGTAATAAAATAGCTTTTACCTTGCCCACTGAATATAGGTGAAACCAATCGATCTAACTTAAAGGTATTTGCCAAAACCCCCATTAAACGATCAATAGGCGTACCCTCCTGCGTTCCACTGGTTAGGTACACGCCTCGTAACAAAGGGGCACTTTGATAACGGTTCACCGCAAAACATTCTTCTAAAAATTGGATAACAGGCTGTTTCAACATAGATATACGTTGAGGAAACCCAAAAATCAGATTACGCCGATTTAAATCTCGCTCATTTTGCATGCAATTATTCACACGCTGATTCAATCTTGCTAATAATTGATCATATTCTTTGCCAATAGTGGCTATATGCTCGCCCCTCTCATCTTCCTGTTCTGGAAAAGTAACGCCCCACACCTGACGCCTTTCTTCTTTACCAAAATCTGCAAAAAAGTCAGTGAAGCCTGCAATTAAATCAGTTTTAGTAAAAACCATATAAATAGGAATACGAATTCCCATGCGTTCAGTCAACTCCTCAATTCTTTGTCTGATTGCTTTGGCGTGTAGGCTTCGTTCTTCTTCTGTTAAGCGCAATAAATCAGATAAACTCATGGTGATCAAAACACCATTAAGCGGCCGTCTCGGTCTGTGTTTTTTTAATAAGTCGAGAAAGCCTTGCCATGCCGCTTTATCCACCAGTTGATGACTATCTTGTGTAGTATAACGACCCGCTGTATCCAGAATAACGGCTTGATCTGTAAACCACCAATCACAACTCCGCGTTCCTCCTACACCCTGTACTGCATTTTTTCCAAAGCGATCAGCTAAAGGAAATTCAAGTCCAGAATTGATTAATGCTGTCGTTTTCCCCGAACCTGGCGGGCCGATGATGATATACCAAGGCAAATCATATAAATAATGCTTTCCCTGGTCAGTTTTACTACTGGTTTTTTTTAAGGTTTGTAAGGCGGAATCAAAGTTATTTTTTAATTCACCTACCTCATTATCACCTTCGAGCCCTTCCGCACTCTGTTCATTAGCTTCTGTATCAACTAAATCATCAACCATTTGAGCATTGGCTTTATTAGCCTTAATCTGGATCCGCAAAGCATTAGCGAACCAAATTAAAACGATAACAAAGAGAGTAATCACTCTAGCCATGACGGATTCTAAAATAGCCGTACCAGCGATTGATATCAAAGGTGCAAAAAACCATATCAATAAACACAAAGCGGTAATTCCCAGGAACTGAATAACCCATTTATTTTTAAAGAAGTTAATTATTTTATTCACATTCAATCCTTAAAAATTAATTTCTACTCGGCGGTTCATCGCTCTGTGTTTTGCTGAATCATTTGCAACCATGCTTTGAGTATCTGCTCGGCCTTCTGCTGTCACTTTATTTTTATGTTTATCATTTCGAAGTAATATATTGGCAACAGCTTGAGCTCGCGCTTGTGAGAGAACCCAGTTTGAAGGGAATCTGACGGTAAAAATGGGAATATTATCTGTATGACCGACGACGGTAACTGGACTGGAAACCAACTCTAATGCACGACTTATCTTGTCCATTAAAGAAAGATATTGCGACTGAATCTTATCGCTGCCTGATGCAAAAAAGTTTTTCGCTATAATGCGAATCATTGCTTGGCCATTAACATCAATTACCTCAAGTTGTCTCTGAGCGATCTCTACGACTAAAAACTGCCTTACTTCGTCTATCACAGGAACAACTGGAATTTCAGGTACATAAACAGGTTCTTGTGAAACCCGCTTTATACTTTCAACTTTAACATTCAAAGCATCCTTAATTTGATATTGTTGCCCAATAGCTGAACCCGCGTCTTGATTAACCAGAAAAAAGAAAGTGATATAAATAACTGTCAATAATGCACCCGCAACTGCCGCGACAACCCATAATGGAATATAACGGGAAAGCACATTGCGTTTATCAGTTATACCTTGCCATTGAATAGATAAATCTTGCTCAAAATCACCTTTCTGTCTCTCAATAACTTGATAAAGGTTTTCTCTCACATCGTATAGTTTATTCTGTCCTTGCTCTTGTACTTTGTATTTACCTTCAAAACCTAAGCTTAAACAATAGTAATACAATTCTAGTAAATCAAAATAGCTTCCTGGTTGAGAAATAATATTACTCAAAACCTGAAAAAACTTCTCTCCACCCCACGCCTCTTTGTGAAAAGTAATTAACATACCTTGGGTACTCCAGATACTATTGCACCCCCATGGTGTATTAAGCACCACTTCGTCTAACAAAGAACATAATGCGTAGCGTGCAGTCTGTACTTGTTCAGCCGGGCAACCTGTCTGCCTCGCTTTAATATCAAAAGTTTTTATTTCATTAATAACTGCATTTCTTAATTCAGAAACATCTGAATGAGATGCTGTATTTCGTAGTTGTGTTATTAATGACAGTAAAGGTAATGCACATCCCACAAGAATATTCTTATCAGAATGTAGCTTAAGCTGTTGCGTACCTAAAAATGAAGGATCTAACTGAGAGGCAGCTGAATCAACGGGTGCATTTTTTCTTATAGGTGGCGAAGTCTTATCGCCATGCTGACTTCTTCGGCCCGGCGAAGGCTTAAGAACCGTTTTATCTTCATCTAAATAATTACCAAAAGGGTCGTCTTGACTCACATTATCACCCGTTTTTAATTGCCCAAAACTCTATTTCTAAACCAGGGAACTCGCCTGCTATATGAATAGCAAAGCCACCTGATTCCTGCATTTTTTGCCACATCTCACCTTGTTTATTTAATTCAAAATATGAGAACCCTGCATGATAGGGAATTTGCCTTGGTGCAACAGGTAAAGAATTAACTGTTATACCAGGCAACGATGAACGAACCAGTTGTTGAATTTGCTCTACTGGGCCAATTTTAACCTGCCCAGGAAATCGACTGCGTATTTGTTCCGAGGAAACTTGAGCATTAACAGCCAGAACAAAAAAAGCATCCTTAAGTAAATTTCTATCGGGAATTTTTGCTGCTCGCGTACCATATTTAGGTGGAGTCAAAGGCAATGGTATGGCATTCTGCTCAAGCACCATGCTCAAACAATCCCTAATTTCTTCTATGACATACGAGAAGGTCAGTTGTAAATTATCATGTTTATATTCGGGTAAGCTGACTGGCCGCTTATTTTGCTTTGTAAAAGTTGATAACTCACCTGCTGCTTGTATTGCAATACGATAAAAATCAGTTGGATGTAAGCTAGGTAAATGTTGTAAGTGTTCAAATAACGGCTCTAATCTGTTAACCACTTGTAACAATAAAAAATCTGATATTTCAGCTGTTCCACCACGTCCAGACTCAGAAACACGACCCGCTAATGCCTCTCCACGCGTATGTAATAATCCGCAAATTTCTTTAATATAACTTTTGATTCGCTGCATCGCTAAACAATTAATGAGTGGCGGTAAATACTCATCATCAAGCATGATATTTTTATCGCTACGTACTTCTATAACCCTAGCAATACCCACACAAATATACCCTGCTCTCTCTTGAGGCTCCAGCATGAGACGGGTTTGTAAGCCTCCAATAACTACAGGTGATACCTCGTTTGAATTAGTATTATGATCCTTAACCTCAGCCTCTATCGCATGATACCTCGCTAAATCATTAGGCTTTTCATTACTATCAACTTCTATAGAACCATTTAAGCGCGAAGGTATAGACAGGTAAATAATGCAATGATTCATTTCTTCGGGGATATCAATCGGTGCAGGCAAAACATCATGTTCGGGAAGATCAAAAGGAATCCCATCTTGGAAGACGCCTGCGCATTCAGCTAATGCAAACTGCCCCATAGCCAGTAGCCGAGTGTCTATCTTTAATCGGCTAATTCCCCAATGGTAGGCTTGCATACCCGCAGCATGACCAATAACTAAAGACTCTACATATCGGTCATGTTGCTGAAAATGCTGGGGTCTTAAAAACATCCCCTCAGACCAAATTACTCTATTATTCTCTGCCATCACATTATTTAATTTTTAGCTAAAAAGTGGGGTTGTTTTATTCAATATTCACTCGAAAAGTTTATCCAAGGCAAGCTTAAATAAAAAATTAGACCTTAATTTTTTAATTGTTTCATCTGCTTCTCATAGGCTTCAGAAAAAGCATCCCCATAAAAGTCTTCAACTGCTGACTCAGAAAGTCGCCGATAGGTATCACAATAGTTATTCCAGCATTTCGTTTTCTTTTGTAATACCAGCCCTTCATTATATTGCTTTTCTACCATGGCTGGATCAAACTGCCTTAAAATATCAGCAAGTGAAGCCTGGATACCTGCTTGCATCGCTAATTGATGGTTTAATAGATCATTAAACCCTTCATCAATTGAATCAACTGATTCCTTAAAACCACCTTGTCCATCATTAATTAAATGCTTTATAGCTTCATCTGTTGTCACAGCAAATTTTAGAGGATTATTGTCCGCCCTCTTAATCGTCGTCACACTCACTCTAAACAAACTTTTAAACTCGGACCGATTTCTAAGAACCGCTACCGTATTATCAACAAATCGCCTAAACATTGCACCAATTCGTGACATTTGCTGTTCAGGGTTATCAAATTCGATAAATTTCGAATTAAGCTCAACTCCCGTTAAAAACGCTTGCAGTAATTGCTGTTGATTCGAGGGTGATTGCTTTCCTGAAGGAGTGGGGGCTAACGGCTGTTCAGCTACAATTTTAGGATCAGGTTCTTGCTCAACTTGCTCAACTGATTTTGCGGGTTCAACTGCCAAAGGCTTTATTATTTGCTCGACTTCAACACTGGAAGGCTCTGCATCAGTACTAAAAAAATCCTCAAAATTAAAATCATCTGGCATCTCACCTTGTGAGGGTGGCGGCATACTTTCAACAGGTTCAGCAGGAACAAAACTATCATTTAATGACGATACATTAGCATCCATTAAACCCTGGTCTATTTCATTTTTTGGAATAGCCCCAATTAAATCATTTCCTGCTTCTATAGATATATCATTTGTATCTAAAGAAACTTGATCTAATAATGCATTAGATTCATGCCCTCCCAAAAAATCCTCTTCAAACTCAGGAATACTTGGTTCTAATAAACTATTATTTTCAGGCTCCTTGTTTTCTATATCAAAAAAAGGATTGGCAAAGTCATTATCTATTGTATTTAACAAGCCATTATCTTCTATTTGCTCACTTATTTCCTCATCAGCAAAAGGGTTTTTTACATCCATATCGATGTCAGACAATAACTCATCCGACTCATCCGACTCATCCACGGCAAAGGGCGAACTTTCCTGACTGATCTGACAAACAATACTGTATTCACCAATTCGAATAGCCATTCCATCCGTTAACTGTACACTCTCATTGTTAAGCGGCTCACTGGCTTCATCAATATAAGTTCCAGCTAAACTACTATCAGTTAAAGTATAAACTCCATTTTTACTCGCGATCACTGCATGACGCCTTGAAATCATTTTATTTTCATCTTCTAACATCAAGCTATTAGAATCAGAGCGGCCAATTGTCCCTTCCTCCTCAATAACCACCGCTTTTTTTTCGCTATAAGGTTGGCTATTAAATGAGACTATATTCAGAGTTAAAGGCATTACAATCTTTTTTTTGGTAAAAGTCTCCTTAAGAATAGCTCAACAATGAACATATAGGCAACGCTTTTTAAGCTAAAAAAAAAATACGCTGTAATATTTTGTATACTTCTGCTATAAATATTTTCTATATTACTTATTTAGAAAGGCAACCTAGTGAAATCTATTTTTTCCACTATAAAAACAACACTACTGTTAATAATTGTACTTGCCACTTCTGGCTGCTCAATTATGGGAGGGACTGAGCCAGAAACAATAAATGTGATGCTTATTGCATCAGAAACTTTAAACCAGAATATAGAAAAAAGATCCTCTCCTGTTGTACTACGCATCTATCAGTTATCTCAAATAGATAAATTTAATAATAGTGATTTTTTTGCTTTATACGAAAATGACAAAAGCATATTGGCTGAGGACATAACATACAGGGAAGAGTTTGAAGTAAAACCAGGACAATCCACTACTATTCCCTTAGAAATTAACTTAGACACTAAATTTATAGCTGTTTTAGCCGCTTTTCGAGATCTAGATAAGGCGCAATGGAAATCTATTTTAGAAATCGACCCTCTTGAGCCACAAGCTATAAAAATTAACCTAGATGAATTTAACGTTCTAATTAACATAATTCCAGAATAATGACGTGCCAGCACTTTTCAGGATACAAAATGACACAGGTTTTTGAAGAATTACGTATTTCAGGTGGCTCCTAATAATGATTGGCAGAAGAATTATGTCTCGATTATATTAATCGTTCCAAAAGTTCTAGCTGAAACATGATCTTCAGCTTTACACTGCCATCTATACTTCGCGGGATCACAACTGCAAAACTTTAGTGAGTTGATTTTGTTGATAGCAAGGCCCCGAAATGAGCGCACAGCAAGCTACTCGCCCCTTTCAGCAACGCTACCTATCGACACAAATCAACCGATAGAAATCCGCAGCCGTGACCGCGCGAAGTATAAAATAAAGACTACAAATCTTTTAACATATCCAGCATTTCTTTAGCATCCTTATGTTTTGGGTTTAGGCAAAGAGCCGTTTTTAGGTTCTTAATTGCTTTAGAAATCTGATCATGATTAAAATTTTCATTAGCTTTGGCATAATAATCGTTTGCTATTTTTCCTAGCGACTTTGTTACCCTAACGCCACAATTTGAAGTTACCTTAGACTGCTTTTCTATGCCAAAAGGAGTTGAAGGTAATATAAGTTCCATTCCAGAAACAAGGCTGTTGTCATCAATCACATCGTCATTAAAAATGGGAATAAGTACTGCTTGCTTTGGATCATTATAAAGCTGTCTAGCTATAGACTTTAAGCTATCATTTTCTTTTACCTGATAAGTCAAAGGCTGTGTTTTTCCCATATTACTTTGAAATAAATCAAGTGGAGCTAAATTGCCAGGATTAAAAAGCAACGATTGCAGTAAATATTTTCGAGCAGAACTATTCGGCAAATGCGGAAGTGCTTCTTTAAAGTGTTGATCTGCAATCTTATTTAGCCTAACCGTAATTTGTAATATTTTTTGTTTTGATTTCTGAATTAACTTGTTTACTGAAAGTAACTCGGCTTTAGTATATTTTTTTCCTGAAGCTCTTATTTGTTTTTCACTAATAAGCTTATCTCTTTGCATTTTCCAGGCGAGAAGAGCCGTTCTCCACTGATTTTTATTTTCATATCCTTCTGGCTTACTCAATGCAAGTATTGCTAATGAAGGTAATGAATCAATAGGCTCAATCTTTGCAAAATTATCTGTCTCAAAATATTTAAGATCGCGTGCAAACCTTGAGAGACTATGAGTCCCAAACACCATCGCTCTATTCAAAAAAAAGCTATGCTTGTAGAAAGGATTGCTTTTTCTATTCACTGTAAAGGCGACTTCATAGCCATTTTTTTTAACCAAAGCCATAACTAAAGCATTTGTTTTTCCAAAAGGGTAAGCCAGTGCTGAAACTGTCTGCCCTAACTTAATATCAATAACTTCAGCAGAAGAGACAATATCTTGATCTAATGCTTTAATATATTGCTCAAAAGTCTCATTCTTCTTAAAGGCACTCAAATCGCGATGTGATTTTGTATGGCACTGGATATCAATAGTCTTGTCAGAAACCATTTCTTTTAATTGTTGCCAAGAAATAGCTAATTTGTGCCCTGAATCAATAAACTGAGTGGGTATAAATAAAGTAGCGTTATAGCCAAATTCTTTCAAAATGGGATAAGCAATATCATAGGTTGCTTTCCAACCATCATCAATTGTAATGAGTACTGATTTCTCAGGCACCTGGCCAAAACCAATATATTCAATTAGCTGGTCTATGCTAATAACATGATAATTATTTCTTTTTAAATATTGAAGCTGTTCTCTAAAGGCCTTAGCAGACACTTTTAGCTTATTCTTACTGCGATATTTACTAAAGTTATGATAGCTTAAAACAGGGACTAGTTGATACCCTTGAGCCCTTAATCCACCCGGTCGAAAAGGAGAAAGGGGAATTATTAATTGTTGTCCTATTTTTAAAGGCCCTTTATTAAATTCTTTTATCCGCCATGCCAACTGAGATGAATTAGTATATTTTTCAGCCAAAGATTCATAAGTTTCCCCTTTCTGTACAGTCACAAATTGAAAATCAATAGGCGACTCAACTTCTTTTAGCTTTTTAGCACACCCATTTAAGAAAAAAAGAGTCATCAATAAAAAGGAAAGTAATATAGTATTTTTCATGTTTTGATTGCTGTGTGCTTTATTTATTGAGACAGCAGGCTGAAACCAAGCTGTTAAAAATTATGATGTTAAAACAATTCACCTTCCAGGGCATTTTTCACTGAATTAACTGGGTTTAATGACAAGCCAAACATAAATAATTCATTAGCCTTTTCAGGTAAATTTTGTTGTTTAAATTTTCGCCCCTTAAACAAACATTTCAATGCGATAGTATTTTTTGTATTTTCAAACAGTTCTTGGTTTTTTTCCATTGATTGTGAAGACTCAATGATAAAGTCATTCCATTTTGCAATTATTCCTTGTATGGAAAGCAATGTATTATCCTTTTCTAGTCTTTTAATTAATTCGTCTTTCAATCTCTGAAAAATAGTTATTGAGTTTTCAAAATAGACAGGATCTATTGCTTTAACCTTATCTAAAGGTGAGAAGACTTCAACCGCATCAAAAGTCGCAAATTCCATGGCCTGTTGAGATTGAGTCAATAGTTCTTTTATCCGTGTTTTTTTTGCACTTAAAATGTTTTTTTCATTTTTTAAGATCGTGCGGTTTTTTGGAAAGATTAATTTTTCCTGTGCAAATATATTAAGAGCCAACTCATATTTATCCTGCTGAATAGCTAAATCAATATGTTGCTGATAAAAATCAAATAAAGTCTGCTGGTTATCAAATAAAAACTGTTTTTGGTCTTTTTTTGGTAACTCTTTTTTAACCTCCGCCATCAACTCAGGCACTTTTTCAAGCTGATTAGTTTGAATAATACCTTCCAATTGTAGAGTAAATTTGTTCCTATTTTTAAAAGCCAGTAAAAATTTATCTTTTTTATTAACCAGCGCCATAAATTCTTTATGTTCTGAATCAGAGGGTTTTAAGTACTTCCAGTCATTAAATAGACGCTCAACCAACTCGAATTTATTTTTTAAAATAGCCTCATCAATTTTTTTGGAATAACTCTCCAATATTTTAGGTAATTGAACAATGGGGTGTTTGGGCTCTACTTCAGAGAAAGAAGCTTGAATACCTTGAATAGTCTGAATATTAGGTTCTGCTTGAAACAACTCCTGTTTATAATTCTTCTCTAACGACTTCAAGTAACTCCGCTTTCTAACCGTTATTTTTTTTCCAACTTTTTTAAGTTCTCTTAGTTCCTTCTTGCTCTTAGAAAGAAGAGCCATCCCATCAGCAATATCCTTTGTAGCTAAAGCATACTTATGGTTATTTAGAAATTGATCATTCGCAGCAAGGTAATATTTCATTAATCGTTGCTTAACCAAAGTATTCGCTAAAATTTCATTTTTAAATATTTTGTCTTGCTCAGTTAACGTTATTAATATTTCTGTTAATTGTAAGCGCCTACTTTCAGCAATTTGTTTAATCAATTGCTCAACCTTATTTGTATAGGCTAGTTTTTGTTCCAGCTTAGTGCGGGAGCTAATATCATCACTTTCAAGAGTCTTCCAATTTCTTAGTAAAATCTCTGCTAATGATAACTCTTTCTGATTAATTGCTGTTGTTATTTCTTTGCTGTAAAGCCTTGTCAAACCTGACTTGGCTGGAGTTAATAAAGTTTCAAAACCACCTATTTTTTTAAATGCTTCTCGGGTTTCTTGAAAACAAGAAAATAAAGTAACTAATTGTTGGCTCCGATCATTAAGACATTGTTGATAACGATATTTTAAATCTGTTTGTCTTGCTAATTTTTTCTGTGCAATACTTTCCGTAAGCTCAACAAGCTGACGAGAATCAGGGTAATACTGCACAACATTCTTTGAGTACAGCTCTGCTTGTTGAAAGTCATCATTATTAATTGATCGCTCAACCTTATCTTGATAAGAAATGATCAGATACTCTCTTACATTTCTATCAGTAAACAATAATTGCTGAACATAGGAATCAAATTTAGAAATAGTACTTAAGGCACCTTTTTCACCTGCCACCTCTACTATATTTTTAATCAGAGACAAACGTAAACCCTGATTCAACAATAATTCTTTTTGATCATCAACAGAAAGTTGTGAAAAATCGACCACACTCGAACTTTTCCGCTCTTCAATAGAGGTTTTTACATCACTTAACAGCCAACTGTGATACCCCTTATATCCAGCAAAAGGAATAGCGACTAAAAGCCCTGCAACAAGAGTTCCAATGATTATCCATTTAGTCTTTTTTTGATTAGCTAATTGCTGAGGTTCAAATAATTCAAAATAAAGATCTTTTGCACTTTCTGTTCTATTTTCTTTGTTAAATGCAAGTCCACGTTGAATTGCTTTAAATTCATTATTACTTAATTCAGGAATCGGCCTAATCTGATCTTTTTCGCGTTCGGCTTTTAATGCCATTTTTTTATTAAACGGATGCTGCCCAGATAACAATTCATAAATAACGCAAGCAAGACCATAAATATCATCACGGGGGTCTGGCTCTAACTCCATCAACATTTCACAACTGGCATAAGCCGTTGTCATCGCACCTAAAGTACCAGGGTCAAAACGCGTTTTATCTCGTTCATCATCATCACTCACCCGAGCAATACCAAAATCTATCACTTTACATCGCTTGATTTCAGGATTATAAAACACATTTCCAGGTTTAAAATCGAGATGAACAATACCCTCGTTATGAGCATACTCCAAAGCATCACACATCCCTTTTATAATGGGCTCCGCTTGTTCTAATGGAATCCCTTTGGGGTGCTGTTTAATAAACTCTTTTAGTTCAAGCCCTTCTAGATACTCCATCGCAATAAACACATCATTTCCATCACGATTTAACTCATACGCTCTAACTATATTGGGATGAATCAGTTTTTTATATCGCCCAAACTCTCTAACTAATGCTTTCAGGGCATCGGGGTGTCGTCTTATTTCTTGGTTAATAAACTTGATAGCAACATATTTATCTCTTGAATCCCCTGCATCTTGGATAAGATCAAGAGCCTTCCATACATCTCCCATCCCTCCAGACCCTATTTTATTTTCAATAGAATATGTCCCCCGAATAACTTGCCCTACTTCAATGGCTGTTATCTCGGAACTATCACTCGGAGATGATAAATCTTTTAATAATATAGACGAATGATTTTCACTATTTTTTTTAACTATTTTCTCTTCTTTTGGAGTAACAGAAGACTTGGCTTGAAAAAAGTGGGTTTTTTGATCACCCACTCTATCTAATAATCGTTTTTGTACATCTTCAGGTAATTTTTCAGCACGAATTAATTGTTCAATTTCTTGTTCACTATCGTTATCAATAGCAGGATTTTCTGACAGCAACGAATCTAATTGTTTAACAAGCAAGTCAAGCTCAAGCTTACCCGCTTTAAATAAGCTCAATTGTTGAGAAAATTTAGACTTTATTTTGAGCCAACTGTCTGAACGGTTCATAATATCCTTTGTTAATGAAGTGTTAAATATAGTCTTAAAACAAAATAACGAAGGAATGCTATATCTGCAGGAATATACTGTGTTGTCTGTCTAAAATTATACCTTGCACTCATAAGAAGCTCCACCTTGTTAGCTTCCCTTATTACCGAAATAGAGATTCATTTACCCTAGGTTTCAATATATGTTTTTATCGCTAAAATGTTGTAGCAATAGAAACTATACCGCTTTAAATTAAGAAATTATAGATTTGAATATACTCTTAAGCTCTCGACCTAGGTAAGGAGAAAGCTTAAGAACAAAAAGGCTTAACTAAATGACATTGGCTTCAGCCTCATCCGAGTATATACTTCGCGCGGTCACAACTGCGGATTCCTAACCGCACGAATTATAACTATCTAAAGGTTGTGATACCCTGTTTCTTCATGCAGAACAATATCCAAACCTTCAACTTCTTCATCTGCTGAAACACGTAACCCAATAAGCATATCGATTAATTTCAAGATAACGTAACTAAAAACGGCACTCCAAACAGCCGTTACTGCAATTGCTAAAGCTTGTACACCAACTTGATCAATAATTGAAACACCCTCAGGCAACCCTAAACCACCTAAACTACTTGCAGCAAAAACACCTGTTAATAAAGAACCAGTAATACCACCTATACCATGTACTGGAAAGACATCTAATGAATCATCTATTTTTAATGATCGTTTTATATACTGAGTTGCATAAAAACAAACGATACCAGCTGTTATACCAATGGCTAGTGCACCAGCTGGGCCAACAAAACCTGAAGCAGGGGTAATGGTTCCTAAACCTGCAACCATACCAGTCACAATACCTAAAACACTTGGCTTACCAAACTTAATCCATTCGATAAACATCCAAGTTAATGATCCTGCTGCTGCCCCTATATGCGTCACTAACATTGCCATACCTGCAGCACCATCTGCTGTTAATGCACTGCCTGCATTAAAACCGAACCATCCGACCCACAGCATACCCGCACCTGTTACGACCATAGGCATATTATGCGGAGGCATTGGCGTAGTTGGGAAACCTTTTCTGTTTCCTAATACCAATGCTGTTACTAAAGCCGCGACACCAGCATTTACATGGATAACAATACCTCCCGCAAAATCCATCACACCTAGGTCAGCTAGCCATCCGCCACCCCAAATCCAGTGACAAACGGGCATATAAACCATAATCAACCATAAAGAGCTAAACCAGAGCATGGCCGAAAACTTCATTCTTTCAGCAAAAGCCCCCACAATCAAAGCCGGAGTAATAATGGCAAAAGTCATTTGAAACATAAAAAACACTGATTCAGGAATATCGCCCGTCAGACTATCGGTACCCAAATCAGGCATAAAAACCTTAGATGCACCACCAATAAATTTCTGTAGATCCCCCCCATCAGCAAAGATAAAACTGTAGACACCTGCCAACCATAAAATAGAAACAATACAAGTAATGGCAAAACACTGCATCAATATGGAAAGTACATTCTTACTTCGTACTAATCCCGCATAAAATAAAGACAACCCTGGTAATGTCATAAACAAAACGAGTGCTGTTGATGTTAATATCCAGGCAGTATTTGCTTGATTTAACTCATCTGCGCTTGCAATACTGGGTAACAGTATTAAGCACAATAATATTTTATAATTTTTCTTAAAATTCATATCTCTGTTTAAATCGTATCTTTCGTAATTAATAACAAATTAAGAACTAACAAAGTTAATTCAAAAGAACCCTAAGATTCTTTTATCAAAATTAAATAGCATCAGCGCCTGTTTCACCCGTTCTAATTCTTACCACTTGTTCTAAAGCTGAAACGAATATTTTTCCATCACCAATTTTTCCAGTATTTGCCGCCTTAACTATCGTTTCAACAGCTTGCTCAACACTTTCTTCAGAAACTGCAATTTCTAATTTAACTTTCGGTAAAAAGTCTACAACATATTCAGCTCCTCTATACAGTTCCGTATGTCCTTTTTGCCTTCCGAAACCTTTAACTTCAGTTACTGTTACCCCCGTTACTCCAACTTCAGAAAGGGCTTCTCTAACATCATCTAATTTAAATGGTTTTATTATTGCTGTTATTAATTTCATCTTTAATCCTAAAAGATATTAAAAAACTCATATTGAGGTTCTATGCAATCATAATAAATTATGCCTCAACATACAATTGTCATACCCCAAAATAGTGCAAAAAAAAAGCGGGTGCAAAACTGCACCCGCTTCCTAGATTAACTAGAGTTTAGCTAGACTCTATAAATCTCTAGCTTATCATTAGCTACTACCCTTTACTTGAATCAGTAAATTCAGGGTATGCTTCCATTCCACATTCAGAATAATCAACACCTTGGTATTCATCCTCCTCACTCACCCGAATCCCCATAACCATTTTAATGATGTACCAAGTAATTAAGCTCGCAACAAATACAAAACTAAAAATACTAGCAATACCAATTAATTGAGCACTCAGTGATGCATCAGGGTTTGAAATACAAACCGCCAATAAACCCCAAATACCAACAATACCATGCACAGATGTTGCACCTACAGGATCATCAAGTTTTAACTTATCGATTGTTACTATTGAAAAGACAACAATTATACCACCTACCGCACCGATTAAAGTTGCAACCATAGGTGTTGGTGTCAACGGTTCTGCCGTAATAGCAACTAATCCTGCTAAAGCACCGTTTAATGTCATTGATAAATCAGCCTTACCAAACATCATTTGTGCAGTAAGTAAGGCTGCAACCACTCCACCAGCTGCTGCCGCATTGGTATTTACAAATACCATAGCAACTGCATTTGCTTCACCAATATCTGAAATTTTTAATTCTGAGCCGCCATTAAAACCAAACCAACCCAACCATAAGATAAACGTTCCCAAAGTAGCTAGTGGCATATTACAACCAGGAATAGGGTATATTTCACCATTTTCGCCATACTTACCTTTACGTGCACCTAATAAAAGCACACCTGCAAGAGCCGCTGTTGCACCACATAAATGAACAACGCCCGAACCAGCAAAATCCAAGAAGCCTAGCTCGTCTAAGAAACCACCACCCCATTTCCAATAACCTTGTAATGGATAGATAAAGCCAGTCATAACTACTGCAAATGCCAGAAATGCCCAAAGTTTCATTCTTTCAGCGACTGCACCAGAAACAATAGACATAGCCGTTGCAACAAAAACTACCTGGAAGAAAAAGTCAGATAAGCTTGAGTAATATGTTTCACCTTTGCTACCTAATACAGCTTCTACTGTATGGTCTTCACCTAATAAGAAGCCAATGCCAGGCCAAACACTATTAACCGCTTCTGCAGGATACATAATGTTATATCCACATAACATGTACATCACACAAGCAATCGCAAACAATGCAATATTTTTGGTCAAAATTTCTGTTGTGTTTTTCGCTCGAACCAAACCTGCTTCTAGCATAGCAAAACCAGCTGCCATCCACATAACAAGCGCGCCACTCATTAAGAAGTAGAACGTATCGAGCGCATAACTCAATTCTGTTAATTTATTTAAAGCTTCCATTTCATCACCTCTATTCTAATTATTATTTATAAAGCTTCATTACCCGTTTCACCTGTACGAATACGTACAACCTGCTCAAGCGCTGTCACAAATATTTTGCCATCACCAATTTTTCCTGTATTAGCTGCTTTAGAAATAGCTTCAACAGCCTGCTCAACAAGATCATCACTCACAGCAACTTCAATTTTTGCTTTGGGTAAAAAATCAACAACATATTCAGCACCACGATAAAGCTCTGTATGTCCTTTTTGGCGACCAAAACCTTTAACTTCAGTCACAGTAATACCTGAAACGCCAATATCAGAAAGCACTTCACGCACATCATCTAATTTGAACGGCTTAACAACAGCGGTTATTAATTTCATAAATACCTCTTTAAGTAATAATTGGGTAAGAAAAAAATTATTACCAAGCATTTTTCACGCCAAAAAACTCAAACATCTGTTTTTTAAAGTAATTTAGAACCAACTACTTTTATACTTAACCCTCTATCGCACCGTTATGGTGCAACTACAGTAAATACGGATAATAAATATTTTTAGATCATTAAAGATTAAGCCTTTGCCTAGCTTCTACGGCACAAGGAAAATAAGTAGATAGTCTATAGCAGGTTAACGAAGCCTAGCTGAGCAGCTTTCCATAACTTAAAAGCTATACATTAGCTGTAGTAGCTGTAGTAGCTGTTTCACAATATTATAAGCATTTTTTACGCACCAAAATGAATCAATGAACGCACTAAAAAAAAGCAAAACAACAGTATTTACTTATTAACAACAACCATAAACCTTTTAAATCAAACCCTTAAAGCTTGGCATAGCACTTGCTTTGTTATTTAAGCAACACTTACCCAGGAGATATTTATGAAACCAACCCGTCTCGCAAGCCATTTAATTGGAAGCATCCTATTATCAACTGCTGTTACAGCTCATTCTGAAGGTGTGATTGAATCATTAACTGGTGCTAATGTTAATGATTCACAAACATTAAAAGACCTCGGCATAGAAGTTGGTGGGTGGGCATCAGCTGGTATTACATATGCCTCGCACAATGGTGATCACCGCTCAAACGCTCCTATTTTATTCAACGACCGCAACAATGAATTTCAATTAAATCAAACCAACCTGTTTATTGAACGCGCTATAGATAGCAGTAAAAATGAATGGCAACTCGGTGGTCGTATCGACTTCATGTTTGGCACAGATGCAAAAAGAACACAAGCTGCAGGCTTGGACGACCAAATTCTAGGCTCCACAAATAATAAGACCTTTAATGAGTACGATATAGCTTTTCCACAAGCCTATTTAGAACTATATGCACCTATTGGCAGTGGCTTAACTTTAAAAGCAGGACATTTTTACACGACAATTGGCTATGAAGTCGTTACCTCACCTGATAACTTCTTTTATTCTCATGCTTATACCATGCTTTATGCAGAACCATTTACTCATAGTGGTGCAATGTTAAGCTACGATGTTAACGACAATGTATCAGTTTATGGCGGCGCAGTTACAGGCTGGGATAACTTTAGTGACAACGGCGGTGATTGGAGCTTCCTAGGGGGAGCTAACTTAATCAGTGATGATGAAAAAACGTCATTAGCAGTTTCTATTATTACGGGTGAAAATGGTGATGATTCTGTCGACCAAAACACCACTATGTACAGTATCGTTCTATCTCATGATATTACCGACAAGCTACACTATGTCTTTCAGCACGACCTAGGCATTACCGAAGACGGCGCTGGGGCAGGTGATGATTCTGACTGGTATGGCATTAACCAATACTTAACTTATGATATTAATGACCAATTTGCAGCAGGTCTTCGTGCAGAATGGTTTAGCGACAGCGATGGACGCATCTCGGGTGGTTTTGGTGCAAACTATTACGCTGTTTCTGCTGGTGTTAATTACTCACCAGTATCATGGTTAAAATTCCGCCCTGAAGTTCGTTACGACTGGGCTGATACTAATGGTGCTGGTGGAGTCTATGACAACGGCTCAGAGAATGATCAAATTTCTGTTGCAATGGATATGGTTCTTACATTCTAAACAATAACGAACCTATAAATTAACACATACTCTCAATAGGCAGAAAAGCTTCCGCTTATTTAGCTTATATTACGGAAGCTTTTTTATAGCGAATAATCTAAATTAATGTTAATGTTATACGCGCTTAATTTTCGATTAATTATAAAAATAAACTTTGGAGACTTCGACTGATGTCAGTAGATAACGTTCTTAAAATGATCCAAGAAAACGACGTCAAATTTGTTGACTTTCGTTTTTGTGATACACGCGGTAAAGAGCAACATGTAACATTCCCAGCTCATACTATTGATGAAGACACTTTTGAAGAAGGCAATATGTTCGACGGCTCTTCAGTTGCTGGCTGGAAAGGCATCAATGAGTCTGACATGATCTTAATGCCCGATCCATCAACAGCGGTTTTAGACCCTTTCTTTGATGACACAACACTAATCTTACGTTGTGACATTATTGAACCTAAAGATATGCAAGGCTACGAACGTGACCCTCGTTCTATTGCTCACCGTGCACAATCATACATGCAATCAACAGGTATTGGTGACGCTGCTTATTTTGGTCCTGAAAATGAATTTTTCGTATTCGATGACGTTAAATGGAATTCTGACATGGGTAGCTGTGGCTACAAAGTTGATTCTGAAGAAGCGGGCTGGAACTCAGAAAAAGCATACGAAGATGGCAACATCGGTCACCGTCCTGGCGTAAAAGGCGGTTACTTCCCAGTTCCTCCTGTTGATTCTCTACAAGACATGCGCTCAGCAATGTGCCTTGTTCTTGAAGAAATGGGACAAGAAACTGAAGTACATCACCACGAAGTTGCAACAGCTGGCCAATGTGAAATCGGTACAAAATTCAACACTTTAGTTCAAAAAGCTGATGAAGTTTTAGAATTAAAATATGTTGTTGCTAACATTGCACATGCTTATGGCAAAACAGCTACGTTTATGCCTAAGCCTTTAGTAGGTGATAACGGTAACGGCATGCACGTTCACCAATCTATCTTCAAAGACGGCGAAAACCTTTTCTCTGGTGATTTATATGGTGGCTTATCTGAAACTGCTTTATTTTATATTGGCGGTATCATCAAGCATGCTAAAGCACTAAACGCTTTCGCCAACGCATCAACAAACAGTTACAAACGTTTAGTTCCTGGTTTTGAAGCACCCGTTATGCTTGCTTACTCTGCACGTAACCGTTCAGCATCTATCCGTATTCCTTTTGTAAACAATCCAAAAGGCCGTCGTATTGAAGTTCGTTTTGGTGATTCAACTGCTAACCCTTACCTATGCTTCGCGGCAATGTTAATGGCCGGCCTTGACGGAATCCAAAACAAAATCCATCCTGGTGATGCGATGGACAAAGATTTATATGACTTACCTCCAGAAGAAGAAAAAGCAATTCCACAAGTTGCCGTTTCTTTTGACGAAGCATTAAAAGCATTAGATGAAGACCGTGAGTTCTTAACGCGTGGCGGTGTATTCACTGATGATGCAATTGATGGTTATATTGACCTTAAAATGGAAGAAGTGACTCGTCTACGCATGAGCACACATCCTGTAGAATTTGATATGTACTACAGCTTGTAAAGTTCTTCTTGCTACTTTGTAGCAAATGCACGACTAAAACGCCCCTTTTTGGGGCGTTTTTTGTTTTACCCCCCCTTAAGAGCACGAATTTATACCATAAAGTTATGCTATCTTATTACAAGCTCCACAGGCCTTTAGCCTGCTTTTTTCCTATTTTACAGCACGAAGAACTTAAACCTTCTCTCCAAAAAGCACAGCATTGACCTCACACTACTCAAGCAAAATAATTAAAAGCCCATAACCCAGCAATCCCAATTAGTGGTATAAATTTTGCTTTAAAACAACAAACCCATTACTTAATTCTTTATTTCTGTGCATAAAAAAATACTGGCTCATATTAATGAAGCTATTTTATTATTTAACAAACAATTAGACCTAACCTACATTAATACTGCGGGAGAGATCTTATTAGCCGACAGTGAAAAACACTTACTTGGCCTTAATGCACAAACCTTATTCAAATCTTCCTCCTCATTGCTGTCTGACCTTCAACAATGTTTAAAAAACAATGAACCCTTAGTTGACCGCGAACTAAACCTGTTCTACCAAAACCGCTCAATTACTATTAATTTTAGCGCAACCCCCTTGCTCGAAAACGGTCAACTCAATGAGATATTAGTGGAGTTGCAGCAAATTGATAGACAAATACGTATTAGCAAAGAAGAGCAATTACTAAACCAACAAAACATCAGCAGAATGCTAGTTAAAGGCCTAGCCCATGAAATAAAAAACCCTTTGGGTGGTATCAGGGGAGCAGCCCAATTGCTTGAATTGGAATTAACTGACATTGAATTAAAAGAATACACTCAAATTATTATTCAAGAGTCTGACCGCTTAAAGTCTCTAATGGATAAAATGCTAGGCCCCAATAGACCCTCAAAAAAACAGTCTTTAAACGTTCACGAGGTGCTGGAACGTGTTCGACAACTAGTCGAAATAGAAGTAAAGCATAGCATGCGCATTTTGACTGACTATGACCCCAGTATTCCCGACTTAAAAGCGGACAAAAACCAACTAATTCAAGCCGTTCTTAATATTGTGCAAAATGCCGTACAAGCTATGCAGCAAGAAGGGGAAATAATAATGAAGACACGCATTCAGCGTCATCTAACCCTTGGTCGTAAACGATACAAATTAACAGCCAAAATAGATATTATTGATAATGGACCAGGTATTAACGATGAACTCATGAGCCAAATATTTTATCCCATGATCACTAGTCGCGCCGAAGGCACGGGGCTTGGCTTGTCCATTGCTCAATCACTCGTTAACCAACATAACGGACTTATTGAGTGCGAGAGCGAACCAGGAAAAACCATTTTTTCAATTTACTTACCCTTGGAGCCATAATATGTCCACGCCTAATATTGTCTGGGTAGTCGATGATGACAAATCCATCCGCTGGGTACTTGATAAAGCCTTGCAAAAAGCATCTATACTCAGCAAGAGCTTTCCTAATGCCTCTCTTATTTTAGATGCCTTAAAAACAGAAATACCCGACGCTCTGATCACTGATATTAGAATGCCTGGTATGGATGGCTTTGAATTATTAAAACAAGTACAACATGACTTTCCAGGTCTCCCTGTTATTGTTATGACAGCACACTCAGATCTAGATAGTGCTGTCTCTGCATTTCACGGCGGGGCATTTGAGTATTTGCCTAAACCCTTCGATATTACTGAGGTTGTCGAAGTTGTTCAACGCGCCTGCCTACAGAGTAAGCAACAAAAGTTACTTGAGATAAATGAACCTGAACACATAGAGGAAACACCTGAAATCATAGGTGAAGCACCCGCTATGCAGGAAGTTTTTCGTGCTATTGGCCGCCTAGCGCGCTCTCATATTACCGTCCTTATTAATGGCGCATCAGGTACTGGGAAAGAACTGGTAGCAAAAGCACTACACAGACATAGCCCTCGAAGTAAAAACCCTTTTATTGCTTTAAATATGGCCGCCATTCCCAAAGACTTAATGGAGTCCGAGCTTTTTGGTCATGAAAAAGGTTCTTTTACAGGCGCTCATACCCGCAGAGCAGGTCGATTTGAACAAGCAAACGGCGGCACACTATTTTTAGATGAAATTGGCGATATGCCAGCTGAACTGCAAACTCGCCTGCTTCGTGTACTTGCAGATAATATGTTTTATCCTATTGGCTCCCATTCTGCAGTAAAAGTGGATGTCCGCATTATTGCGGCGACCCACCAAAACCTTGAATCCCTAGTTGAACAAGGACTTTTTAGAGAGGATTTATTTCATCGCCTTAATGTGATCAGAATTCATATTCCTCCATTAAATGAACGTAAGCAAGATATTCCTCTTCTTATGCGCCATTTCCTTAAAGAGGCGGCGGTAGAGTTAAATAGTGAAATCAAGCTGCTTAAACCCGAAACAGAAACCTTTTTAAGCACCCTTCCTTGGCCTGGTAATGTGAGGCAATTAGAGAATATCTGCAGATGGCTTACGGTGATGGCTGCAGGTAGAGAAGTTCATTTAGAAGATCTTCCTCCTGAATTAACTCAAACAGAAAAAGAAAGTACCGAAGAAGGTCATGGAAACTGGAAAGTTTTGCTAGAAGAGGCCATTAATCAGCAATTACAACTTGGCGAATCTGAAGTGGCAAAAAACATTATTCCAGAGATCGAAAGGATTCTTATAAAAGCGGCTCTCAAACATACTTCAGGTAAAAAGAATGAGGCCGCCTTAATGTTAGGTTATGGACGAAATACACTGACCCGAAAAATTAAAGAGCTAGATATAAGTTAAAATTAACATAAAGCTTATTACAGAGAAAGTAAGCAGAATACAATCCATTAATTGTAAAGTCATGAAGACTACACTTTCTTTCTCCATACACTTGGAGTCACTCCATATTTCTCTTTTAATTTTCTTGGCAAAATAAGATTGGCTATTAAAACCGACCGAATAGGCTATATCAATTAATAGCTATTAAATTGCTAAAAATAGAATCAAAATACCCTTCAAAACGATTCCCTTTCATCAATAAAACCACCTTGACTAATGGTTAGCGATAAAATACTTGCTCCAACCATAATACCCACTATCATTTATGAAATTTTCACACTCAATCGCACGTATTGCTCTCACATCAGGGGAGCCTGCTGGCATTGGCCCTGATTTATGTATTCAACTTGCTCTACACAATCAATCCGCTGAACTTATAGTACTAGCAGCCCCTGAATTATTAACTCAACGAGCAGCTCAATTAGGTCTAAATATTTCAATACAGATTTTTGACCCATCTAAAAAACCTGAAGCAAGTACTGCTGGTAATATCACTGTTTTACCTGTGCCGTTAAAAACCACCGTTTCTTGTGCTCAGCCGACCCTTGAAAATAGTGCTTATGTTGTTGAAACTATTCGCCTTGCCTCCCAAGGTTGTGTTGATGGTTTATTTGATGCCATGGTCACCGCCCCTGTTCATAAGGGGATTATCAATGATGCCAATATTGCATTTACGGGGCATACTGAATTTATTGCCGATATTACAGGAGGTCACCCTGTAATGATGCTGGCAACAGAAGGATTACGTGTTGCCTTGGTTACCACCCACCTCCCCTTATCCGAAGTCAGCCAGGCAATCACGACTGACCGCTTAAACAAAGTAACTAAATTACTGCATAAAGATCTACAAAATTATTTTGCTATTAGCAATCCTAAAATACTGGTCTGCGGGCTAAACCCTCATGCGGGTGAAAATGGTCATTTAGGAAAGGAAGAGATCGAAATAATTGAACCTGCTTTGGACACTTTAAGACAACAAGGTATTGATTTACAAGGCCCATTACCAGCCGATACTTTATTTACCCCAAAATATCTGCAAACGGCTGATGCGGTATTAGCCATGTATCACGACCAAGGATTACCTGTTTTAAAATACAAAGGTTTTGGCCAAGCCGTTAATATTACGCTGGGCTTACCCATTATTCGTACTTCTGTCGATCATGGCACTGCATTTGATTTAGCGGGAACAGGTAAAGCCAATCTAGGCAGTTTAGCGTTTGCTGTAAAAACAGCGATTGAAATGGTTGAATCAAATAGAGCTATTTAGCCACAACATTTTAGGCTTGATATAATAACAGCCATGAATACACAAACAACACACAAAGCCCGCAAGCGCTTCGGCCAGAATTTTCTTCAGGATCATAATGTTATTTACAATATCCTATCGAACATCCAAGCCAATAGCAGTGATCATTGGGTAGAAATAGGTCCAGGACTTGGTGCCATAACAGAACCTCTATTACAGAGTAAAGTTACCTTAGATGTTGTTGAGCTAGATAGAGACTTGGTTAAAGTGCTGACTCAGCGTTTTGACCACCTTGATAACTTTACTATTCACAGCGCTGATGCTCTGCGTTTTGATTTTTCAGCATTGGCTAAAGGTGATGATAAATTACGCATCATAGGGAATTTACCTTACAACATATCAACGCCGCTGCTGTTTCATTTGCTTGAAAGCACTAATTGTATTGAAGACATGCATTTTATGCTGCAGAAAGAAGTGGTTGATCGCATGTGTGCAGAGCCTGGTACAAAAAAATATGGTCGCCTTAGCGTCATGATTCAATATTACTGTGAAACAGAACTGGTTTTTGATGTTCCCCCAGAGAGTTTTGACCCCATTCCCAAAGTGATGTCTTCCATCGTAAGACTTATGCCTTACACAAAACCACCCGTTGAAATTAAAAGCATTAAAAGTTTAAACGCGGTGGTAACAACCGCTTTTTCTCAACGCAGAAAAACACTCCGAAACTCACTCAAAAAAATAATTACGGAAGAACAAATAGTCGCTTTAGATATTAACCCAACATTACGAGCCGAATCCATTTCACTAGCTGAATTTGCTCGATTAAGCTATTTAATTGATTTATAGATATCTTTCACAATTAACTTAACCCTACACTTTAATATATTTGTATATTTTACCGAAATACCACTGACTTATACACCATAAATGTCAGCATTTTTTACACACAAAATACTGAAAAAATATTATTTCTTATATATCAACATATTACAATAAAGGCATGTAAATTGCTTAATTAGAACCAAACCTATTCTTTTAATAATTGAACCCCGAGAATAACAATGAAAAAATATTTATGTTTTTCCTTAGTTTTATTAAGTTCGACTGCGAATGCATCCCTTATCAACAGTTATGACTTCAACGACACACTATCTGACACCATGGGAAATGGAGTTGATTTAGTCGCATCAGGAGGAAATATCAGCTCTGGTCGATATAACTTTACTGATAACCAGGGATTAAAACTTACCTCAGCTCTTCCAAGCACAAGCGATTATGCTATTGAAATTAAATTTCAAATTAACCAGGATACATCTGGCTATAACAAAGTTATCGATTTCCAAAATTTAGCTTCTGATGTAGGACTTTATATTTTTAGCGGTGCAGTAGATTTTTACACAGCAGGCCCAACAGCAGGAAGCATATCTATTGATACTGACTACACCCTTGGTTTGGCTCGTTCTGATGGTTCTATCACTGTTTTTCTTGATAACAATGAACTTTTTAGTACTTCAGACTCAAACCAAGCTGTTTCAGCTTCAAATATCCTAAATTTCTTTGAAGATGATAGTCATACAGGCCAAAGAGAAGCATTTACAGGCTCAGTAGATTTTATTCGTATCCATAATGACTCTTCTTCATTTGGTGAAATTCCTAACCCTGTTCCCGTGCCTGCGGCAATGTGGTTGTTTGCTTCTGGTTTTGCTGGCCTTTGGGGTATGAGAAAAAGATCATCTTATTCAAATTAATACAAAACCGCGACAAAATGTCACGCGTCGATTTGCCACATTCCCAAGAAAGCTGCCTATCGGTAAAATAGTCACAACTTAAATGCTTTCCCAACAATTTGGGACTCATTATAGCTTTCCTAAAAAAACTCCTAATGCGGCCTAACAGCCGCATTTTTTTTGCCTGCAGTTCTGCTCGATTCACCTCAAAAACTATTTTTAAAATTATTTAATTATCCCTTACACATCTGCATCAAATTTAGCTATGATGAAGACATAGATTGATAAAAAGGATAAAAAGATGACTACAATTACTGACCCAAAAATTGGCAGCTGGTATAAAGATGTCGAAAATGATCTTACCTTTAAAGTCGTTGCCATAGAAGAAAGTGATGACTCCATTGAAGTACAGTATATCAATGGTGATATAGGTGAATACGATAACGATTCTTGGTATAACTCCACCTTCGACTATGTTGAAGCGCCTGAAGACTGGAGCGCACCCTTTGATGATGTTGAAACCGATGATCTAGGGTACTCTGATAATGATACCCATTTAAAACCTGACCAAGAAGGTTTAGACCTTTCGGATATGCTGGATGATCAAGGCAATACTTAATGAAAATGACACCCCAACAATTCCTAGACTGGGAATCTAAAAGCATTACTTTGCTCGCTATGTCGGGAGCAGGAAAAACAACACTGGCAAACAAGCTACCTAGAGATAAATGGTTTCATTATTCAGCTGACTATAGAATTGGTACTAAATATTTAGGTGAGCCTATTTTAGATAATATTAAACGTCAGGCAATGGAAGTGCCTTTTCTAAAAAAATTATTATTATCTGACTCTATTTATATACATAACAATATTACCTTTGATAATTTAGCGCCTGTTTCTAGTTTTTTAGGTAAATTAGGTAACGCCGAACAGGGTGGCTTATCTTTACCAGAATTTAAACGCAGACAAGCTTTACATCATAAAGCCGAAATAGCGGCATTAAATGATGTTCCCGAGTTTATTCATAAAGCTGAAGATATCTATGGCTATAAACATTTTTTAAATGATGCGGGTGGAAGTGCTTGCGAGTTAGATAATTCTGAGGTTTTAGAAACCTTGGCAAAACATACCGTTATTATCTATATCAAGATTCCCGAATCATTAGAACAAACGATTATCTCGCGCGCCAAAACAGATCCAAAGCCGCTTTACTATAGAGAAGCTTTTTTAGATGACAAATTGGCCGAATATATGGCATTAAATAACTATACAAATGCTGATTTAATTTCTCCTGATGACTTTGTAAGCTGGGTTTTTCCTGAATTATACAAATCACGACTTCCTAGATACCAATCCATTGCCGACCAATATGGTTACACTGTGGATGCAAGTGATATTGCTAAAGTCTCTAATGAAAATGAATTTATCCAGCTTATTGCTAATGCTATTAGTAAAAAAGGGAATTAATATTTATGCCTTTAGTCGCACATACCCACTTACCTACTTTTCAGCGACTACTTGAAGAAGGTGAGGATATTCTTAATGCTGATCGCGCAAGCCACCAGCATATTCGTGAGTTACATATTGGTTTACTCAATATTATGCCAGATGCAGCTCTTGAAGCGACTGAGCGGCAGTTCTTTCGCTTAGTTGGCGCATGTAACCAAATTGCACAGTTCCATGTTCACCCTTTTACCATTGATGGATTAAAAAGAGGCCCTGAAGCAAAAGCACATATTGCAAAATACTATGACTCTTTTGATCAAATTAAATTAGAGGGTTTAGATGCTCTTATCATCAGTGGAGCTAATGTTACCCACGCGCATTTATCAGAAGAAGATTTTTGGCAACCATTAACCGAAGTCTTTGACTGGGCAAAAGAAAATGTTACATCTATCCTATGTTCCTGTCTTGCAACCCATGCATTAATTGAGTATTGCTATGGCATTGAGAGAACACCACAGCCTCAAAAATGCTGGGGCGTTTTTCCACATAAAGTAATAGACCGAAATCATCCATTAGTCGCAGAAATCAACACTCGATTTGATGTACCTCACTCCCGTTTTAATGCTATCTATCAACAAGATATGGAGCAGAAAGGCATAACAGTCTTAGCTGCAAGCAAACAAGCTGGCGTACACCTAGCCGTGAGTGGCGATGGAATTCGTACCGTATTCTTTCAGGGACACCCTGAATATGATGATATGAGTTTATTAAAAGAATACAAACGAGAAGTCATCCGCTTCTTTAATCAGCAAAGAGATGATTATCCCCCTTACCCAGAAAACTATTTTGATGATGAGGCCGAATCAATATTAGCCCACTACAAACAACAAGTCGAAACAACTAAAAACAATAAACAAGCACTTCCTCTATTTCCCGAACAAGAACTTTTACATTATTTAGATAATACTTGGAAAGATACTGCTAAAGCTGTTTTTAATAACTGGTTAGGAAAGGTTTATCAAATTACCAATCAAGATAGACGATTACCTTTTATGGACGGTATAAATCCTAAAGATCCATTGGGGCTAAAAAAATCATAATAGGATAAAACCATGCTCCACAGAATTAAATCAGAACTCAGGAGAATCTATTATTTTTTATTAGGTTTACGTCAGCAAGGTTACAAAACACATTGGATATTATTTTATCATGCCCCCAAACTTGCTCTTTCACGGTTATATGCAAAGCTGGCAAGAAAAATTAACAGTAAGTTGATAAATCCAATAATCAATCGTAATTTAATTTATCAATTTCATAAATCACATCATGAAGAATTAGGACAGCATTTCTATTTAATCGTCATGCCTGGTGTTTTACATTTTTTAGTCCCTTGCTTAAAGCTTATTCCTAAAAAAATCCCATTATTTTTATTATTCAATGGAACAAAAGAATGGGAAATTCAATACCTTAATAAACATTTCCCTGATATCCCTGGATTAAAGCTTAAAACCCTACCCGCTTCCAGCTTGGCTCATGGCGACATCATCACCTTATTGTTAAAATCTAATAGCCAAAATTTTGGTATTCTTGATCATGATTTATATCTTTTTGATGACAAGGTATTTAGCAATCTTGAATTTGAAAAGGATGAGTGTCTTCTAGCAATTTATGCTGAACAAAGTGAAAAAACGAGCTTAGTTTACCCACATACCTGTTTTTTATTTTTTAATGTATCCCTTATTTCAAGTGTCATGAGTCGATATAAAATAGATGCTACTTTATATAAAAAAGCACCCTCTAGATTAAAAGACAAACTGAGCAGAATAGGTCTTACTGATGGCGTATATATGAAAGATTATCACAACTTTTTTGATACTCTAAATTTGATTTTAGCCATGGCTTTTACAGAAAAATTACAGGTTCGTTATATTGATTTAAAAGATCCTTTAAAAACAATACATGTAGGAGGAACCAGTATGGGGCAGCATATAACTAAAGATTTATCAGATATATATATCCGCCTATGTTTTCTTGAGTATATTAATGACCCTATCTTGTTTAAACAATATTCTTATTGGTATAAACGTTTCAAAAATTCTGCTGAAATTGTCCCCTTAATGACCAAGACTCCTCAAGTGATGCATTTGTTAGATTCAATAAATATCTTGATGCTTCAATTACGTGAAAGAAACAACAAACTATTGTGACACTTTTGTGATAATCATGTGAATGTTACACAACTTATTTATTTTACTCTATCAGTTACGGAATTTCCGTATTAAAACAATGACTAACTAGGAGAGTTTAAAATGAATAGAATCAAAAATTTTTCAACCATCGGACTTTTAGGTCTATTTGCCATAACAAACGCACAAGCGGTGCAAGTAAAAGTCACTATAAAAAACAATTCAGCTGCAAATGGACTGGCTATAACGCCTGTCTGGGTAGGCTTTCATAATGGAGGTTTTGATAGTTACGACTCTGGCATTGCTGCAAGCAGTCAATTACAATCTTTAGCAGAAGATGGTAATTCATCCGCTTTAGCAGCCACTTTTGGCGCTAATGGCTCCTTAAATCGTGTTCAAGGGTCTATTGGCTCTGCTCCTATTACAGCGGGAACCTCTGCCTCAGCCCTGTTTGATTTAACAGGAAACCTTGATAATCAATACTTTTCATATGCAAGCATGGTATTACCCAGCAGTGATTATTTTATTGCCAATGGAAACCCTTTTGCTCATAGCTTAGAAGACCTCTTTAATAATGGAGGTTCATTTTCATTCAATATTGGTACTAACGGTAACATTAACGATGCAGGCACTGAAATAAATGACTTCACCACTTCTGCTGGCAATGGTTTGTTTCCAGGGCTTCCTCCAATGCAGGGAGCCCCAAATACTGGCGCAGATGAAAATGGTGTAGTACATAATGTTGTCAATCCTTTTTCTGGTTTTTTAAATACCCCCACAGGTTTTGATTTAACAGCGTTTGATTTTAATTCTGCAAGTCTTTACCCTAATGGTCTTGCAACCGTCACTATTAGTGCAGTACCCGTCCCTTCTGCTGTCTGGTTTATGGCTAGTGGGCTTATTGGCTTGGTTTCATTATCACGTAAAAATAAAACAAACCAAATTTAACATCTAGTAAAAAAGATAAACTCTCAAGCTTATAGAGTTCTGTTTAATTCCTTCACCGAGGGGGCGAAGGAATTAGGAGCAATACTTTTCCTAATTAAAGCTATACCCTTTGATTCCTCTTCGTTTCATCAAGGCTACAAAAGCACTAGTGAAACTTTCCCTTTATATCTAAAACAACGTCTAAACAATATAAACACAAAACCTAACTCCGCAGAGTATACTTTTTATACTTAATATTACACTTCCCATTTTAGTGAGTTATAAGCATTTGGAAGTGGGACTTTAGTCCCGCATGATTATGCTCTAGGCGGGACTAAAGTCCCACTTCCAATGTAACCCCACATTTTATTTAAAAGGGAAATGTAATACTCTGGTCTTTAGGACTAAAACCTGACCTTCTCATTATTTTAAATGATGCTACCCAAAACAATATTGATTATCGAAGATAATGAAGATATGGCGCAATTACTAGCCTTACACTTAAGAGATCTTAAATATACAGTCAAACTCTGTTTTGATGGTACATCAGGACTGGAGCAAATAACTAATAATCAATTCAATTTAGTTATCCTAGACTTGATGTTGCCAGGATGTGACGGTTTATCTATCTGCAAATCTATTCGCTCAAAACCAGACTATACGGCTATTTTAATGCTAACAGCAAAAGCATCAGAACTGGATCGCGTCACGGGGCTGGAAACTGGCGCTGATGATTACGTGACAAAGCCTTTTAGTTTATCCGAACTACTCGCACGCATCAAAGCCATATTCCGTCGAATGGACGCTCTTGAGTCTAACCCTACAAATGTGAGTACAAGTCTTCTGCAACGAGGACTATTGAATATTAATCTTGAAAATAGACAAGTGACTGTAAAAGACAATGTAGTTGAGTTAACAATGAAAGAATTCGATTTATTAGTTTTTTTTGCCAGCCACCCAGCCCGAGTTTACACCAGAAATGAATTACTCAACCAAGTTTGGGGTATGGGATATGAAGGCTACGAACATACCGTCAACTCACATATCAATAGACTCCGAGTCAAAATTGAAACAGACCCTAAAAAACCAGTTTACATACAAACTGTGTGGGGCATTGGTTATAAATTTTCAGAACACTATAATAATGTTTAAAACTTTATTTGCAAAACTGACCTTAGCTCTGGTACTTATTTTTAGCTTATTAACTGTTTTAACACTCTCTATTACTTTCATATCAACCAACTTATATCAACAAGAAGTCATGCAACGGCTTAACAGTGAAGTCGCTAGTCACATAGTTAAAGAAAGTAACATTCTACAAAATGAACGTATCAATTACGCCAATCTTCGAAAATTATTTCATAACTTGATGATACTCAACCCCAGCCTTGAAATTTATTTGTTGGATCATGAAGGGGAGATTCTTGCCTATTCTGCACCTGCCTGGAAGGTGGTTAGATTTTCAGTAGATATTGACCCGATTATAAAGTCTTTAACAACGAACCCTCTTATTCCTATTAAGGGAGAGGACCCTAGAAACTTTACTGATACAAAAGTATTCTCAGTGGCATCTGTGCCCTTAAAAGATGAACCTGATGGCTATCTCTATGTCATTATAGGAGGGGAACAATACGCTTCAATTGCTGAACGGATAAAAGATAGTTACATATTATCAAGCAGTTCAATTGCTATTGGCATTGGTCTTTTTATTATATTTATCTTCGGTTTAATTCTATTTTCCAGCCTGACTAAGCGATTAAAAAGCCTAGCACGCATTGTGAGCCAATTTGAAAATAATCCTCAAGCAAACCCAACCTTCCCTTCATATAAAAAACAGGGGGATGAAATAGACCAGCTTACTGCAGCCTTCCAGGCCATGGCTTCAAAAATTCACCTACAACTTGACGAATTACAAACGACCGACCATTTACGTAGAGAAATGGTGGCTAATGTCTCTCATGATTTACGTACGCCTTTGGCAACCTTACAAGGCTACATTGAAACCTTATTAATTAAAGAGTCCGACTTAAGTTCAACACAGCGCCAAGACTATTTGAGGATTGCAATTAAACATTGTGATCGACTCAATAAACTGGTGGCAGAGTTATTTGAACTAGCCAAACTAGATGCCAGTGAAGCTCAGCCAAATTCAGAAAATTTTAATATTGCAGAGCTGATAGAAGATATTATTCAAAAATTTTCACTTCGGGCTCAAGAAAAAAACATTCAATTTAAAAAACAATATGCCTCAATAGATTTATTTGTTTATGCCGATATTAGTTTAATTGAAAGAGCTATAGAAAATTTATTAGAAAACGCTTTAAGGTTCACCGATAAAAATGGACTTATCTGTGTCTCTTTAATAAATACAGAAGGGCAAGTGACCATTAATATCCGAGACAATGGCATGGGCATTCCAGAGGCAGAATTACCTTTTATCTTTGACCGTTTCTATCAACTTGATAAAAATAGGCAATGTGAATCCAATCATAGTGGTTTGGGTCTTGCGATTGTTAAACGCATTATTGATCTGCATAAAACAGCTATTCAAGTCAGTAGCATTCCAGGTAAAGAAACAACTTTTTCCTTTAGGCTATTATCTCAACAATAAGAAACCCGATCTTTTCAATATAATTGTATCTTCAAAGGAAGAGAAGCTATATGCAAAATATTAAGGTTTATTAAACCTTCTTCACCTTATTAATTGTTCCATCAGTTTTCGCATGTTGCTCCCTTAAGGCATAGGTATCTACACAACTTTTTGATTATAAAAACAATAGGTTGAGATCGTCTCTTGCTCCCTCCCCTGCTGGAGAGGGCTGGGGTGAGGAGAATAAAATCAACATCTTATCTTTGTTTTTTCTCTGTAGAGAAAAAGAATTAAACTCTCACGCCTTATTTGTACTTATCCATCTTAGCTAATTTAACCAATGCTTTATCAATTTTTGCCTTTGCCGCATCATCTAATTCAGCTGTTTTATAAACTTTAGGTAACAACCCTTCTACCACCAATGCATCCTTAATCCATCGCTTGGTCATTCGGTAACTTGTCGCGATTTTATCTACATCTCCTGTTTCTGGGTTACGCAGGCTTGCACTGACTGGTTTTGCTTTTACTTTAGGAGTTGCCACTCTTTTTGCTGTTGTTACTTTTTTTGGCGTTACTTTTTTAGTCGCAGGTTTAGCTTTCTCAACAATTTTTTTCACTTCTGGTTTTTTAACTGTTTCAGCAACAACCGTTGGCTTTACTTCAGGCGGCACTTCTTTTTTTGTGTCTTTTTTATAAACCACACTTTGTACGACATAAACCACATACACAATCAGTAAAATAAATAATACTTCCGCCATAGCCCTTCCTCATTTTATTATTATGGATATAAAAACTAATACCTGAAAATTGTCACACTAAACTCATTAAAGCCTTGTAACTACGTCCCATTCTGAAAATATTTGCAAATAAAATATCTTGGCTCTTAAGCTCCTTCTCTCCCTCAGGGGAGAAGGTTGGGATGAGGGGAGGTAAAAACTCTCTTCTTCCTTATTCTTTTTCTCTTTAAATGATAGAGAAAAGAAAGGTTGCAGAAGAGCATTTTTTATTCCCCTCACCCAACCCTCGCCCCAACAGGGGCGAGGACTTAAGAGTGCAAGTCCTAACTATTGTTAGTTGCTAAAACTTGATAGGTACCTTGTCCTCAAGGGCAAAGAGCTACGCCCCATTTTCACAGGATAAGCAATTACAATACCTTGTTTATTAACACTAATACTACCAACAAACTTCTTTTTTGGCTAATTCGGGTAAATCATCTCTTAAACCCATGGCATGATTATTAAATATATCTTTTACAAAAGGCGTTTTATT